>Ga0233424_10000645_pt1 | contig 40787 bp, 48 predicted proteins | sample Watercolumn_Towu_FD_181011 | JGI IMG/M metagenome (GOLD analysis project Ga0233424, IMG submission 181011) | Freshwater microbial communities from Lake Towuti, South Sulawesi, Indonesia - Watercolumn_Towuti2014_125_MG | ecosystem: Environmental > Aquatic > Freshwater > Lake | place: Indonesia...
AGCCTATAATTTACTTCCTGCCATAGGGATTACAATTAGATAGTTTAGGGTTTACCTTTGTCACCCTTAGACTATCATATTGTCACCCTTTGAGGTGTACTATACAGGTGATATATGTCTTATTTAAACTTTATTAACACTTCTTGTAATTTATGCCCAAGCACCGATAATAGCTCCGGCAGCCAGCAGAGTAATTAGCATGTTCATACTTCCTAGCCAAAACATGGTTTTATTTCCACCCCAAGCCACATCGCCCACTTTTATCGGTAGCACAAATCCAAACCACATAATAAATCCGGACATAGCACCTCTAGCAGCGCTCATTTGGTCAAAACCAACAATTATACCGGCCAAAACATAAAACATAACCAAACTAGCAATAAATTGGCCTACGTAACTCATCCACATTTTTTTCTTCATCTCTGCCTGGTGTTCTGGAGTCCATTTGTCCATGCCACTAGCGGCGATAAACTTTTTGCCAAAGAGTGGCCCGTACCAAATACTGCCGATGACCATAGATGCCACAGCAGCAGTTAGTACTGCCGAGAAATTTACTGGTGCCCACATACGAATAAAATTAAAAATTAAACCTTGTTTAGTATATCAAAAAACAAGGTTTTTGGATACCTTGTTTTTATTTTCGCAGGCCCGCTCGGATTCGAACCGAGAACCGCGGTTTTGGAGACCGCTGTTTTACCATTGAAACTACAGGCCTAAGAATAAACCCCGCCCGGAAAACTTTTCGGCGCGGGGCTTATCGTTTACTTTGTTTCTTTGTGTTCGGTGTGCTTCTTGCAGAACTTACAAAATTTTTCCAGTTCTAACCTATTTTTCAAGGTCTTCTTGTTCTTGCTGGTAAAATAATTTGTGCGCTTGCATTCCTTGCACTCCATCTTCACCATGTTGTCTTGTGACATATATTAATTTAATTTTTAATTTTTTGTCGCGACGCGATATAGCGCGCCGCTTGAGCCGTTGACCGGGATTGAACCGGTGACCTTGTCCTTCGTTTACACCTCTATTTGGGGCTGTATCGTGCCTTATTAAGAGGACTAGACTGTATCTTAAACTTGTTAAATTAGCAAGTTTCCCTTGTCAGTCGTTCGCCCGCTATAGGCGGGACGGTCTTGTCCCAACTAAATTGGGATATTAACCGTTATTCGGGATTCACAATAAAATTACTAATATTGTGGGCTGATTGTACGATCTACCATGGACATGCTCTACCAACTGAGCTACAACGGCGTTATTTATTTTTCTTTGTTTAACAAGTTAACTAACAAATCCCTTAGCTTTTTATTATGATAATAAAGCGTCAAAACCCCAAATTGGCTTTTCTTTCCGTATGTTCCTTTTCTGACTGATTTTGAAATCGTACTTTTATAAAACTGATTTATTTTTACCCCTAGACTCTTTTGCCAAAATTTAAGTGCTTCTACCGGATCAATATCATTAAATAATTGCAAACTAAATCTTAAGTCTTGTTTTTTTACAGAAAATATTTTCTCCAGAAATTCAATGAACTTTTTTATTAATCTGTAATCACTATTTCCTAATCTAACCGCATATTTATTTGCTTTTGTGCCTTCGCCCCAATATAGGCCTAGACCGAACCCAAACAGCTTTCCTTCATTTAAATTTTTTGGATAATTTAATTTAAACGGATCACCATTTGGATTTTTCTGTATATAAACTGCTTCACTTATAGTTCTGGTCTTTATCTCATATTTTTCCATCCAATACCTTATCTTATTCAAGGAACATTTAAAAATATCGGCAATATCTTGAGCAGATTTACCTTGTCTTAAATAAAGATTTACTAAAATATCTTTTGATGGAATACGTTTTTGCATGTTACTATGTTAACATACAAATGCTTAATTAGCAAACCTTATCCCTATAAGTAATAAAGTTGTCAAATAGCTAGTGGGCAGACTAGGATTCGAACCTAGGAAGGCGTAGCCAGCTGATTTACAGTCAGCCCCGTTTGACCGCTTCGGTATCTGCCCTGTTACAACTAACTCTGGAGCCGTCTCGGGGATTCGAACCCCGGACCCACAGTTTACAAAACTGTTGCTCTACCAGCTGAGCTAAGACGGCACTGATTTATACTCCGATTTTGTAAATTCTATCTTTAAAACTGCTTAATTTTTGATTTTCCGGATTGACTAATCGCAACTCGCCATAACCTTTTAAAGCGAGATCTTTATTGCCGCATATTATAGCAATTTCTATCAATAAGTCAAGGTACTTTGGATTTTGCGGCTCCAGCTCTACAGCTTGGAGTATTGACTCCGTAGCTACCTCTGGCTGACCTACCTTTACCAGCAATTCCGCCAAGTGATAAAACCGAGGAGAAAAGGAATCATTAACCAAAACCGCATGTTGATAATGCTCTATCGCTTCTTGCAGATTGCCCTGGCCTTCGGCTATCTCGGCCAACTTTACCAAAACACTGTCATCGTCTGGTTCCATCTTTATCAAGAATTTATATGTCTGCATGGCTTCTTCTATAGAATTTTTTGCCAGATAGGTATCTCCTAGACCACGATAAGCGGCCGCGGATTTTGGATCTATTTTTATAGCGGAAATAAATATCTCTTCGGCTTGATCAAAATTACCGGCATTTAATTGTTGCTCGCCGCTAGAAATTAACTGTTCTATTTTTTGCTGATTTTCCTCTTTGTTTACTGTTTTTGTTTTTTGTTTGGTTTTCAAAACTTGTTCATGGTGTAAAAGTCTTTCTATCTTGCCGACATAAATTCTAAATTGCAATTGTAATTTGCCCCAAATTTTTCCAACCGGCACCAACATTTTAACAATTTTATTTTTTAACAAATTACTGCTTTTTTCTATGCGTTTATTTATAATCTCTCTTTTTTTCTGATATATTTTTTCTTCCGGTAAATTATGCAGATCCAAATTGGCCAAATGCGGAAATTTGCGGATAACCAAAAAACCAATGACGCCTATGGCAAGGATAATTATTAGCAAGAAAAATATATTCAGCATATACAAAGAAAATTAACGGACAGCGGCGACAATATTCATCCAACTTTCTAAATTTGCCGATGCGCTACCTACCAATACGCCGTTTATAGCGGGGTTTTTCAGATACTGGGCAACGTTTTCAGCTTTGACACTGCCGCCATACAAAATTACCGGACTAATACCAGTCAAACCGACAATTTGTTTTTTTATAAGTTCATGCATACGCTGAGCTTCCAGCGGATCACAATTTTTGCCAGTACCAATAGCCCAAACTGGTTCATAGGCTACGATCAACTCTCTATTTTTTGGCCAAACAATATTGTGAAAAGCAGCTCTAATTTGGATTTCGGTAACTTCTTCGGTTCGGTTCTCTTTCCTCTCTTTTCCAGTCTCACCCACGCAAATAACCGGGGTCAAGTCAGCTGATAAAACAGCTTCCAATTTTTGGCGGACTTCATGATTGGTTTCGTGAAATAGGTGTCGGCGTTCGCTATGGCCGACCAAAGCATATTCACAACCGGCTTCTTTGTACATTTTAGCTGACACTTCACCTGTATCGCCGCCTTTTTCTTCCCAATACACATTTTGCGCGCCCAAACTAATACCAGCGTCATTTAGAGCTTGGCCTACAGGATAGAGCGCCAAAGCGCTGGGAAAAATGGCCATTTTTACGGATTTTGGAATATTTTTCTTTTTACCAGCAATAGCATTAGCTAAGATATTGCTTTCATCATAATCCAAATACATCTTCCAATTGGCAAACAGATAAATTTTGGATTTATCAGACATATGTTTATTTAAGCAATTCTAAAACTTTATCTTTGGCCATGGGACCAATTACAGCGACACGCATCTGATCAAAATCAAACAATTTTTTGGCCACTCTTTTTATATCCGCAGCTGTAACCATCTTTATCTTCTTGGTCATCTGTTCGTAAGTCTGTATTTTATCGGCAAACCAAAACTGCTTGGCAAACCATTGAGCCTGACTGCTGGAATCTTCCATAGATAATTCCGTACGACCGGCTATGTTATTTTTTGAATCAGCCAACTCTTTGGCTGACACAGCTTCTTTGGTAATTTTCAGCAATTCCGATTTTATAACCTTAAACGCATCGCCTAGTCGTGATGGATCCAGTCCGGCTTGGATATTAGCCACGCCAACATCTCTAAACGGACTAGAACCAGCATTGACCATATATGCCAATCCCCGTTTCTCACGCACTTCCACAAACAATCTAGAACTCATACCACCGCCCAAAATATTGAGCAGTACAGTGGCAGCATATCTATCCGGGTCATTGTAATGTAATCCAGGAAAACCGATCATTACTTGAGCTTGATCTAATTTTTTTTCTGTTACTAACACTCTATCGGCCAAAGGCAGAATTTGTTTTTGCCAAATATATTTTTCAAAATTAGCTTTTAAGTCATGTTTTTTAGCGCCTTTTGTATTAGCTTCAAAGTGTCGTAGTGATTTCGCTAATTTTTTATCGTTAATATTTCCAGCCACAATCAAAACCATGTTATTGGATAAATAATATGTTTGGTAATAGTCCCACAATTCTTGACGAGTTAAACCGCGCACACTGTCTGGCGTGCCGCCAATATCCCAGCCTAATGGATGCTGGCCAAACATTGCTTTTTCTAGCAATGTATCTACGGCCATAAGCGGATTGTCTTCATACATGCGCAATTCTTCCACAATCACACCTTTTTCTTTTTCAATTTCTTCGCCTTCCAATTTGGAATTAAAGATCATATCAGCCAGCCAATCAAAAACTTTTTCCGTATTTACTTCTCCGGTGCGAACATAGTAGCCAGTATAGTCCTTGGAAGTGAAGGCATTGTATTCTGCGCCCAAAGCATCCAACTCGCGAGATATTTCCAAATGAGTAGGACGTTTTTTGGTGCCTTTAAATAACATATGCTCCACAAAGTGGGATATGCCGGAAATTTTTTTGTGTTCATAGCGTGAACCAACCGGGAACATGGCCATAACAGTTACAGCCTTACTGCCAGCGATTGGCGCTTTAATTAGAGTGATGCCGTTTTTTAATTTTGAAATTTTGTACATAGATAATTCTTTAAATCGGCAATATCAATTCTTTCCTGTTCCATTGTATCTCGGTCGCGAACGGTCACTTTTTTATCGTCCAAAGACTCAAAATCAACAGTTACACAGTACGGTGTGCCGATTTCGTCTTGGCGACGATAACGTTTGCCAATACTTTGGGTTTCGTCATACTCAACAGAAAAATCTTTACGCAAACTGTTGGCTAAATCTTTAGCCACACCGGATAATTCTTCTTTTTTCGATAGTGGCAATACCGCCACCTGAATTGGGGCCAAATGTTTGGGGAATTTCATCACTACTCGGGTTTCACTTTCGCCTTTTTCGGCAGTTGGCGCTTCTTCTTCGGTATATGCTTCCAAAAGCGAAACTAGTAACATGCGATCTATACCAAAAGTCGGCTCTATCACGTGCGGTACAAACTTTTCGTTTGTCTCTGGATCAGTATAGTGTAAATCCTGACCGCTGACAGTTTCGTGTCTGGAAAGGTCAAAATCAGTGCGATAAGCGATGCCGTGGAGTTCTTTTACGCCAAACGGATATTTATATTCAATATCTACCGTTCGTTTACTGTAATGCGCTCGTTCGCCATCTGGAATTTCGTGCCAAACCAAATTATCCATATCTATCTGCATAATATCTTGCCACCAGCGCTTGATTTCTCCCAACCACATCTCAAAAGTGTCTTTCCAATCTTTTGGATTGATAAAATACTCAAACTCGCCGATTTCAAATTCGCGAGTGCGGAATATAAAGTTACCGGGGGTGATTTCATTGCGGAAATTTTTGCCGATTTGGGCAATACCAAACGGCAAACGACGGCGAGTAACATTTAAAATATTTTTGAAATTCACAAACATACCGGCCGCAGTTTCGGGACGCAAGTAGGCGGCAGTGGAAGTGTCTTCATTTACTCCCAAATATGTTTTGAACATCAAATTAAATTGTTTTGGTTCGGTAAGCGAGCCTTCACAATCCGGACATTTTAATTCGGAAATACTTTTTACTTTTTCTTTGTCATATCCGGGTTTGGCGCTCTCGGCTTCCAGCAAATGATCGCTACGAAAACGGTGGTGGCATTTTTTACATTCTACCAGTTCATCGCTAAAATTTTGCAAATGGCCGGATGCTTCCCAAACTTTTGGATTCATAATTATAGCGGTATCGAGCGGCACCATATCGCCTCTTTCTTGCACAAAAAACTTCCACCAAGCGTTTTTGATGTTTTGTTTGAGTAAATGGCCAAGCGGACCATAATCCCAGCTATTGGCCAAACCACCATAAATTTCACTGCCCGGAAACACAAAACCACGTCGTTTGGCGAGAGAAATAATTTTGTCCATGTCTTTTTGCATATTAATGATTATTATATCAGGATTTTGAGAATAAAAAAAGACCTGTTTATAGGTCTTGGGATCCCGATAAATCGGGGTGGTTCCACCCAAGTTTCCGCCTCTTTGGCAGACACTCTTTTGGCAAAATTTGGACTCAAAAAGGGGCCAACCTCTTGTCTACGCCTCAAATTTACCTAATATTAAGGATACCGTTGCTCCCAAAAATTGTCAATAAACCCATTGACTTTTGGGGTATTATTTGATAAGCTCGGCCTCAAGGAGAAACAGATGAAAAAAAGTTCGGGGTGGGCCAAATTCCTAGTGATAGCGCTCATAGGATTAGCTGTTTTGTATATCCTTCGAATTAACGCTATACAAAAGGCTGAGATAGATATGCAAAATGAAGTTATCAGGATTATATCTGAAAAAAACGAAGTTCTGAATCAAAGAGTAAGAGATTTGGAAGCTCCGGAAAAAATTCAGCTGCTCAATCAAAAAGTGAAAAAACTGCGAGAAGCAATCCGCGCCAAGTAATGTGATTCCTACCGGGGAAGACAAGCAATGATCAAACACAAAGTCCTCAAAGTTCCGGCAGACTGGAAACATCCAACCCAACTGCCAAAGTATGTGGGTGGCCACTATGAACTGCTTCTAGATAGAGACTCCGAACCAGATGGCGAACATGTATACATGCCAGACTGGCCAGAAGCCTCATGTACTCACTACCAAATGTATGAGATATATGACGGAGTTTTGTGGGCAGCACTTTCACCTGTGATGGCGACACCAGAAGCCCTAACTGACTGGCTTCTCAGATTTCCTAAATACGCATACTGGGGGTATGTGAAGACACTTTCTTTCGTCAAGGAAAGTTCCGAAATCAAAACTAAGTAAAAAATGCGACTATCGCGTCAGCGAAAAATCGCTAAAACAAAAAACCGAGGACAACCTCGGCTTTTTTAATTAATTTTAAATCGTATTTATCTCCCCTTCTTTCTTTTCAGTAATTTCTTTTACTTTGTCATTGTATTCTTTTACCATCTTATCCAGCTCTTCTTCTAGACGATATTTTTCATCTTCGGTAACTTCATTGCTGTCCTCAGCCGATTTTATCATTTCTTTTACATCTTCTCTAACCTTTCGCAGAGCGATTCTGGCAGTCTCTTCTTTTTGATGAAGAATTTTTATCAATTCCTGACGGCGTTCGCTGGTAAGCTCGGGTAAAAATATTCGCACTTGGCTGCCCGTATTTACTGGATTTATACCCAAACCCGAATCACGAACTGCTTTTTCTATGGCACTTAAAACACTTTTATCCCATGGCTCTATATTTACGGTTTTGGCATCAGGAATATTTATGGACGCCAAAGATTTTAAGGTTTGATGCGTGCCATAAGCCTCTACCATGATGTCTTCTACTATCGCAGCCGAAGCTCTGCCTGTTCTAAGACCGGAAATGTCTTCTTTAAAAAAACTTACCGCACTGTCAAAATCTCCTTTAAAATCAGATATTTGCATAATTATTTTAATTAATCTAGAACTGTAAATCCTAAGAATATAGTCTTACTATCTTCGCGGCTGGTAATTAAATCTACCGGGATAGTGTTGCTAGGAAGTTTTCTTGTCACCCAGTTTACTCCGCCATCTACTGTTTTGTAAAGGGTGCTGCGAACGTTTTTATTGTTATCCCCCAAAATTGTGCCGGTATAGTACATTTCTGATGAATTTTTAGGATTAAAGGCAAAACCGTAAATATTTACGCTACCCGGTGGGGTAAGCAGTTTTACTTCGTTCCAGGAAGCGCCGGCATTGTCGGAACGCAAGATTCCATATTTGGAAATCCAGAATAAACTATCTTTTTGAGCTGTATTTAAAATTAATCGGTTAAAACTTAAACTGTCATTGAATTTTTCAAACCCATTACCCGCGCTTACCCAGTTTTCACCGCCATCATCGGAGCGATACAGTCCTTGATTGTAAGCGGCAGCATATAATCTATTAGGATTGAACGGATCCACAATTAAATGACGCAGTTCAAAACCAAATCTTTTAATTATCCGCCAACTCTGCCCGCCGTCTTTACTGCGAAAAACATCTCCGCCTAGTTCGGCACCATAAATAACTCTGGAATCGCTTACATCTACAGCCAAAGCCACAAATCTTTGCGTGGTTCTTTCTTCGGAGAACAACATATCCCAGGTTCTTTGGCAGTCGGTAGTTTTAAAGATATGTTGACCATCACTAACATAAATGGTGCATTTGTCGCGTGGATCTACGCTAAGAGCATAGATATATTTATTAGCCATGGCTGTGGTAGCGTTCCAAGTATCACCGTTATCGTAACTATAAAACAAACCTTGGCCGCGCGTGCCCATATACAAGGCTTTGGGATCGCTAGGGTCAGTATAAATTTTGTAGACTTTAGCTCCAGCCAAACTTCGTACGCCTTGAGCAGTAAGCAAAGTTGCTTTTGAAACCCATGTTTCTCCAGCATCGACAGAACGAAAAACTCCCATTGGTCCTTGAGCCGTGTTTACAAACTGAATACAACCAGCGCCGGTAAGCACGAGCGCGGAAAGCATTCCTAGTAATATTTGAATTTTTCTAGACATATTTTAGAGTGTTATATACAAATATATGATACCCGATATTTGCTAAACTTTCAATAAAATCTGTTCAATTACTAAACGCGGATTGATATTTTGAGCCAATAAAACTTGAGATTTTTTAAAACTATCTATCAACTCGGCCATTTCTAGTAGAGACATGCCCTGTTTTTTTTCTGGATTGCTAATTCTTTCTAAAAATTTTTCCCGCCACAACACTGTCCACGTTTCTAAAGCACTGGAAAGTTTTTCGCTAGTGCGAAAATTGTCAATTTTTTCGTTAAACAAATCCTCTACGACTTTTAATTTTTTATAAAACGGCGCGCCGGATATTTTTTGCCAACGATCTACTTCGTTATTAAAAATTTTTCGCAGATTATCGTCACTAGCTAGTGCCACGGCTCGCCCTGGTCTGCCCCAAGATAATTTGGCAGACTCAGCAGCTAGTGCTGGGTTATAACCAAGATTCAGGAGACCGGTTTCTATAACTTTTATACCCACAGAAGCAAAATAAAACATTTGGCAACGAGAACGGATAGTGGCTAACAATTCGTTGTCGTCAGTGGTGAGCAAAAAAAATACTCTTTTGGCACCAGCTTCTTCCAAACTTTTAAGCAGTGCATTGCCAGATTCTTCATTTAGCAGTTCGGCTTCTTCTATTATGATTACCTGATACCCGCCAAACCAAGATCTATGGCCTAATTTTTCTTTTAGTTGGCGAACTTGGGCAATACCGATATCTTTTTTTAATTTTTCCGTTTTTTCATCTATTTGTCTAGACAAAAAATAAAAATCTGGATGGGTATCCAACTGTTTATCGCTTATTTTTAATATTTTTGCGGCCAAATATCTAGCAACTGTTTTTTTGCCCACGCTGTCGCTACCGACAAAACAATAAGACTGGGATAGAGAATTATTCGCTACCACCTTTTCAAAAAAAGAAATAATTTTGCTGTGGCCGATAATAGGCATTACTTTTTTAATTTAGATCTAACTTTTTCTACCACATTATTTATATTCCAGTCGGCTTTTACCAGATAGTCATATACCCCATGTTGCATAGCCTCGGCCACCTTTTTTTCATCACTCAAGTTGGTAAGCAATACCACTTGCGCATCTTTCCCCCAGGCATCCTCACGTAATTTTTTTAACATGGTAATACCATCCATGACCGGCATAATTATATCCAGTAAAATTATATCTGGATGGTGGCGCAAAGCTTGTTCTAACCCAACTTCGCCATTTGACGCCTGCAAAACTTCAAATTTTTCCATGCTAAAATTTTGAGACAAAACCCCTAAAAGATCTATCTCGTCCTCCACGATAAGTATTTTGTGTCTAGTATTGGCCATACAACAATTTTTAATTAAAAAAACTAAATAGATAATTCTTTTTCACCGGCGACTTTTTTCATACCGCTCTTTGGTATAGTAAAATGAAACGAACTGCCTTTTCCTTCGGTAGATTCAAACCAAATCTTCCCTCCGCTTCTTTACTATAATTAATTTTATTATATACAAGCCTAAGCCAGTACCATCGGTATAAAACTGAGAGGCATTGTCGGCCCGAAAAAATTTATCAAAAATTTTATTCTGGGCCTTGGCGGGAATACCTATACCCTCATCTACCACATCAATTTGAAGATACTCCCCAACCTCTTTAAAATCAACCTCTATTTTACATTTCTTTTTTAATTTTTGCTCTCAATTATTTCGTTGCCAAAATACTGCGCTTGTAGTTCTCCAAGTTGTCTAGCGCAATACCTGTGCCTTTGGCCACGCAAAGTAGCGGCTCTTCAGCCACGTAAGTAGCCACGCCAGTAGCTTGAGCAATAAGTTCATCTAAATTTCTTAGCATTGCCGAACCACCTGATAAAATTATACCTTTATCTATCACATCAGCCGAAAGTTCAGGTGGAGTTTTGTGTAAAACTTCTTTTATGGCTTCCACCAGATTTCCCAAATCATGCTGTAAAGCTTCGGTGGTATCGTCAGAATTAACTAAAATAGTTTTTGGCAAACCGGAAATCATATCTCGGCCTTTTAATTCAAAGGTTAATGGCTTGTCCATATACATGGCCGAACCGATTTTTATTTTAATCTCTTCAGCTGATCTTTCGCCAACGGAAAGATTATATTTATGACGGATATATTCTATAATCGCTTGATCAAACTTGTTACCGCCGATTCGGGCTGAGCCCCAAGAAACAATACCGCCCAGTGAAATAACGGCGATTTCGGCAGTTCCTCCGCCAATATCAATAATCATATGCCCAGAAGCGGCGCCAATAGGTATGTCTGCGCCAATAGCAGCTACAACTGGCTCTTTGATAATATATGCGGCCCTGGCTCCAGCCGCAATAGTAGCGTCAATAACAGCTCTTCTTTCAGTAGAAGTAATGCCAGCTGGCACAGTTACCATAACTTCTGGCCTAAATAAGTGCACCCCACCCAAAGCTTTGTTTATAAAATACCTAAGCATGGCTTCGGTAGTATGATAGTTGGCAATCACGCCGTCTTTGAGAGGTCTTTCAGCCACAATAGAATCAGGAGCCCGGCCAATCATGTCTTTGGCTTCCAGTCCAACGGCCAATACTTTACCATCAACTTTGGACACAGCTACTACACTGGGCTCATTGATAACAATGCCTTTTTTCGGCACATACACCAAAACATTGGTGGTTCCTAAATCAATACCAATTTTTTTGATGAACATAATTTAATAAGACTATTTCAAATTAACTTTAAATTCCCTATCTAATCGTAAATCTGTTTTGTAATTATAAATTTGATTTCCTAAATCTTTTAATGATTCGCTTGGATATGTTGATACTACATTTTTACCAAAATTAAGGTCCAGAGTCAATCCGCTAGCAATAGTTCCAGACTGTTTTTGGACTAATAAATTATATGAATTGTTTTTTATTTTCTCCACCACTGCCGGTGACAAATAAAATTGCCAGACCAGCTCTCCGGTTTTACCCGGTTCAATAGAAATAAAGGTGCCAAACCACTGTTTGCCATTCTCTATACCCATATCCACAATACCTACATCTGTGGTGTGGTCATTTTTCATACTGCCAAGAACAGAAATAAACTTACTGCCTTCTGGTAAGAAAACACGGGCGTAAGTCCTGTATCTGGTAGTAAATTTAGTAAAACTACCTTTGTTAATATATTTCATTTTTACGATTCCCGCATATCTATCACTGGTCGTTGGCGCAAACGAATATGACAATTCACGATCCATCACTTTGTCGGTTTTCAAAGATGCTAAATTGGCATCCACCCACAAAATATAATCTCCTGTTGTATGTTTCACTTCTCCAGACCAACTTTTGGCCAGCAAAATATTTTCTGTCTCTGGGTCTGTGGAATAAGCAATGATTTGCTTCTCCGCTAACATTCTCTGGCCCAAAGCCCAGTACTGTGACCAATGCTTAAAAAAGTCTCCGCGAATACGAGCCATCAAAGCATGCGTCAGATCTGCTAAAACTTTTTTACGCTCATTAAAATCCAATCCTTGTTCTGCATAACCAAACTCTACTTCATATTCAAGTTTTTCAGTAAAATTTTCTGCAGTAAATACATGACCATTTACGGTTATTGGCCCCCCTATCTTCAAAACTTCTTCTAATAGTGTTGGCGTAATACCGATTACGCCATTGATACTTTCGGCCGCGATGCCTTTTTCTTTTTTAAATAAATCTAATGATTTTACTGAGGAAACGGCAAAATCCGGAGACCAGTTGCTGTCGCGGAAACCCCATCTTTTTACAGGTAAATATTTTTGCAAAGGTTCTGGCGGCACAGACGGGAAATCTTGCGGACTCAAATTATCTAATAGTTCCGTACCTTCTACTTTTAAAATTTCTGGCATGGCTTTGTCTACTTTTACTACGCCATAAGCGCCAATAAATCCCCCGCCCGGACGAATTTCCGTATTGTTTAAAAATAAAATGAGGTAGGTTTGCGGTTTTGTGAAGCCCAAAACTTTTTGGATAAGATTGCTTTCATTTACATTGGAGGTAATTTTTTGACTAACAGTAGAGACGACAGCGGTTTGTAATTTTCCAGAACGATACCAAGAACGCAGAGTAAGAACCCCTACTCCCAAACCGATTATAAGTAAGAAAAAAATAAATTTACGCATGAATTTTGTATTAACTTCTCTTTTTTACTGATACGTTGAAGCCCAAATACTTGCCAAACATCAGGTGAGTGACCGCATCTAAACAAGGTAAGGAGGAAAATAAAATTAAAGATACTGGAACTAGCGCCCACTGTAAAATCATAAATAAATACTGATGACGCGGTTGATTTCCCGGACGTCTGGGTAGTATTAGCATACTCATTATTGCCGAAACAAACAAGCCCATCATGGCCATTGTCATCAGCACTTCCAAAATATTTGGCGCGTTGAAAAACAGAGCACTCCGTCTAACTTCATCACCCGCCACCCAAAGCGGCAGACGGCCAATGACTGTGATAAGTATGGCTACCACAGCCCAACTCCATTTACCCTCCCATTCATGAAAAAGCCGGGTAAATTTTTTTGTCCACTTAATATTTTTGTTCAGACGAAATTGCCACAACAAATAAGCGATATGTTCTGTGCCCCAAGCCCAACGACGCTGTTGTAGATACAAATTTTTTAAACTACGCCACCAACTATCGTCGCGTACTGTATCCATGGAAACTGGGATATAAAGCGGCGTGACTTCATAATCTCCATTATACCTTAACCAACACTGATAAAAAATACGCGAATCTTCGCTAATAATATCCTTGCTATGCCCACCACAATCCACGATCGCTTTAAAACTCATGCTGTGTGAAGAAAATGTAATCAAATTGTCTAACCTGGCCAAACTAAACAGCATCCAAAAACTGGTACCAAACGCCATGATACGCAATACAGCCGGTGATTGCCAAAGATTATTATTATATAAAGTTAAAGGCTGGAAAGAACTGCGTTCCGGTCGCGGATGTTTGCAGTACAGATATGATAGATGAGCAAAGTATTGAGGATGGACAATGGTATCAATATCAAAAACAGAGGCGATAATGTCGGCATAATCCCAACCTTTAGCGTCCGCATATTTTTTAAATTCTATTTCCGCATGATGAATATTAGAACCTTTGCCTGCAATTTCGTCTGGTAAATTATCCGGGTGCGTATAAAAAATCAGATCAGCAAATTTACCAGAATAATTTTCAGCTACACGTTTTTGTAATTTTTGCCAATGCTCTAATTTGCGCGCTTCTCCGGAAATAACCAGATAAATTGTACTAGCCGGATAAGTGGATGCCAAAAAACTATTTAAAGTAGATTCTATCACTTCCCAGCCCTCGTTGTAGACAGGTAAAAAAATAACGTTTTTTCTTTTTTCCCACAACGGAAATTCCTTTGTTAAATTTTCAAACCAATTCACTTTTATGGCTTTGCGAAATCTGCGCCAAGATAAAAATAGATAAAAAGAAAAGTAAATAACCCGCAATACCCAATAAACATCAAAAATTAAAATAAAATAAATCATCCATAAAGGTTTTATAAATGACAGAGCAATGCTAATAATTAAAGTGAGCCAGATGGTAAGTCCCGGCAAAACTTCATATAGCCGATAACGATAATAATTTGAGAGCATAACTAGCCTATACGCGCTTCTCCGCTGTAAGTGGGTACAACGTATTTCCCGGCCACCGCGGATTTAACTGATTTGAGAGCAGTTGTTTGATCAAAGTTTTTTGGTAAAGCTACTACCGGTATCTTTAAACTAAAAGCTAGGGTATTTACGGTAGTAACCGCTAACCGGGACGATGTAAACCGGCCAGCACCCACAACTACTCCCAAATATTTTATATCTTCCAAGGAGAGTTTAAGACCTGAAAGTAGTTTGCCCAAAAAAACCAAAACATCTCTATTGTCTTTGGTCTTAAAAGTTCGTTGAGCAAATTTATTATCCAAAGAGAAATAAAAAACTACTTTGCCGTCTTCGGTATTATCTATAATCAAAAACATAGGTACTTTGTAATTTTTAAGATAATTGGCTAAGTTCGTCTATAACAGTAACATGCTTGCCTTCAAAGATGCTATACAAAAATTTATCCCCTATCTCCCTGCGATCATTCCACTCTTTTTGAGTCATAATGGTATAGCGCAAAGATCTGCCGAGCTTTTTTTCAAATTCTGTAATCAATTTTGATACCAAAACCGGCTTTATTTCCCCTACTAACAAAATATCCGTTTCCGCATTTTTGGCATCAGTAAAACAACCCGTAAACAACAGCACCTTTATCTTGCCGGCTTTTTCTTTTAACAGCTCAATTAGTTCGCGCTCATACAACATCTGTGCTTTCAGAAGTAAAGATTTCATCTCTGGGTATAATAGACAAGCCGGATCAAGTTTATAATACTTGGAACGGCCAGTACCTACCCCCTCTTGAACATCCACTTTGTCTGTCGCAACTGGCATTATCAAACCGACCCTCTCTAAATTAGTCAGTTCTCTTCTAATAGCATTAAGCTGTGATTCAGCCAATCTGGCCAGTTCACGAACATAAAAAGGACGTTCTGGCGCGTGAAAAAATATATATAAAAGTTTGACTCTGGTCTTTGAACCAAAAAGTTGTTCAAGCATATTTTGTTACTAAAAATCGGTCTAAATTATCGGGTATTTTATCCCTTGTTTATTTTTACATTTTATAGCCAGTATAGTATAATTATAATGAATAGAAAAGTCAAAATCAAGCACTACCAAACCTATGGAATCGTCTCTACATTTACACGAATTTTTCGTAGAAGGGAGCAACCCTGAAATATCCCACGTGCTCCTAAATATTACCGAACCATCTACTCCGGCGGAGAAAGATAAGGGCTATTTTTTTGCTATCTGCGAAATAAACAACGCCACCACAAAATATATTGCCAAGATGCAAAGCGTAATAGATGAAATAGAAAACAGCTACTATGAAATCCCAGACAAGATAGGACAAACGGCCATGGAAATTGTTCTGGACAAAATTAACCAGGACAATTTGTCTATGGTACAACCAGATATATCTTTACACTGTATTGTCGGGGCAATACGCCAAAATGATATAATTTTCAGTTTTTACGGACAACCGCAAATGGTATTATTTTACAAAACTAAAGACGATACTTACAAAAAAATGGATCTGGTTGAACAAAATAAATCAAACGAAGATGATGGAGAATCTGCTGATAAACAAGAAAAAAATCAGCTATTTTCACAGATTGTGCAGGGCAAAATCGGACCAAATGATTTTTTCTTTGCTGGCACTGCCCATATAGTGGAATACTTTAACCATGACCGCTTACAAAAAATCATCACTACTAGACTACCACTACAAAGCGCTGAACATCTGCAAAGGGTGCTATCGGAAATCAAAAATGATTTATCTTTTGGCGGTATAATTATAAACTTACAACCCGGCCCGGCCATGCCTGTTTCCATAAAATCATCCCCCGCCAGAAAAGGCGGTGCCGGACGATCTTTAAAAAATCTATTTAGCACTGAACGAAATACAGCCCACATGCTATCTCCGTCTATTTTACAAAAACTTGAAGACAGAGACGATTCTATTTTAAATAAAGAAGAAGCTGTTTCTCAGTCCATGATGCTGGGAAGGGAAGATGGTATTCGCTCTAATGCGGAAATTACGTCTTCGCATCTGCGCGCCAGGGTTGCAAAAACCAAAAAAATTGAAGAAGGAACGAACGCCCAAGACGTGGCAAAGAAAACACTGTCTATTATCTGGAAAATATTAAAGTACCTGGCAAGAGGGTTGGTCTTACTATTACTATTTATCAGTACCATAATTTCTACATTGGGCAGAAATTTTATCTTATTGTTTTTTATTATCACCAACTACCAAAACAGGCGACACAATATTTTGGCTCAATGGTCTAGGTGGTGGAAAAATCTAAAAGAAAACGCTAAGCACCTGCCTCTTATAACCAAGATACTTCTGAGTTTGTCTTTGGTTTTATTGTTGGCGTTTAGCGCTGGCATTTTCTATATAGGAACAAAACAAAAGAAACAGGCTCGCGCCTTAGCTTATGCCAATTCCGTGCAAAACATAAAAACAAAAGAAGATACCGCAGAAAGCTCCTTGGTTTACAATGATACTCAAAGCGCTCTAGCGAATATAAAAGAGGCTCAACAAACGATAAATCAATTGTCTTGTATCACCGCTTTGGAAAAATCTAATTGCAAAAATTTACAAAGTCGGCTTGATGAGTTATTAATGAAAGCACGTAAAATTGTTTTAGCACATCCTACACTGCTAGCAAACTGGGACAATTTAGGACAAAATATTCAGGTAAAAAATATTTTCCTGCTGAATAATAAAGTATACGGTTTTGGAGAAACTAGTGCCGACATACTGACATACGATCCTTTGGTAAAGGAATCAAAGGTTGTTTCACCTGGTATATTTGTATCAAACTTTAATGCCGCTTCAGTGCCCAAAGAAAATGATTACGCTGTTTTGTTGTATGAAGGAAAAAATATTGTCCAATTTAATCCAAAAGATAATTCTTGGAAAAAAGTAGATATTGATTATCCAAATCAAAACGCAAAAATTTCCAGCATCTTTGTATACAATCGCCGTCTTTATACCCTAGACACCCAAAACAATCAAATTTATAAGCATGATGCCATAAAAACCGGCTTCTCTACAGGCAAAGAATGGACAAAAGATAATACCGCAGACATAAAGACAGGCGTGGATCTGGCTGTTGATGGTGATGTTTTGGTGATGGGAAGCGGTGGTACTGTTTATAAATTTACCAACGGCACATACCAGCCATTTACTATTAGCGGCTTAGACCCAGAACTCAAATCAGCCGACAGCATTTGGACTTACAACGATTTAAATTATATTTACATTCTAGACACAACCGGCAAACGAATAATAGTATTGGATAAAACCGGTCAACTAAAAACACAAGTTACGGCAACGGAGTTCTCTCACCCTACTAGCATGATTATAGATGAGGAAAAAAATACAGCTTACGTGCTAGATAGCAACAAACTGTACCGAATTGATTTGTAAAATAAAAATCCCCCGCGATTGCGAGGGATTTTTATTTTTAATATTATTTCAAAGTTACTTTACCACCAGCTTCTTCAATTTTCTTCTTCATAGCTTCAGCGTCTTCTTTCTTAACGCCTTCTTTTACCATCTTAGGAGCACCATCTACCAAGGCTTTGGCATCGGCTAATCCCAAACCGGTTACTTCTTTTACAGCTTTGATCACATTGATCTTGCTAGCACCAGCGTCGGTAAGTTCAACATTGAACTCTGTTTTTTCTTCCGCGGCAGCAGCTGCGCCTCCGGCAGCTGGAGCAGCCATCATCATGGCTGGGGCAGCAGCGGAAACTCCGAATTTGCCTTCCAAAACCTTTACCAATTCGGAAAGGTCAAGAACGGACATCTTTTCAATTTCTTCTACAAGGCTTTTAAACTTTGCAGGAACTTCTACTTTATTTTCTTCTGTCATAATATTTATTATTAAGCTTTTGATTTAACAACATTATTAAGTACACCTACTAAACCGCGCAAGTTACCAGCGAGTACATTGACAAAGCCGGAAACAGGGCTGTTGAGAGAGCCAACGAGTCTGGCCAGTAATTCTTGTTTGCTTGGCAAACTGGCTAAACTCTTTACGGCAGAAACGTCTACGAATTTACCTTCCAACACACCACCAAATATTTGTAATATTTCGTGAGTCTTGGCAAAAGTATTTACTACTCTGGCAGCCGACACTTCATCTCCTAGTGCCATAAATGTAGCCACGCCACCAGCGAAAACATGAGGATCAACATCTTTTAATCCTACGTCTTCACAAGCGCGTTTTACCAAAGTCTTTTTGGCAGCTACTACTTTGATGTCGTTTTTGCGACATTCGCGTCGTAGTTCTTCCGCTTCAGAAACTTTTAATCCTTGAAAGTTGGCAAATACCACGGCTTTGGCCGCTTTTAGACCATCTTGCAGAGACTGAATCGTTTCTTGTTTTTGTTGTTTTGATTTAGGCATAATTATTTAACAAAAAAATCTGTGTTTCTCACAGACTATACAAGTACAAATCGACCTAAACAGGCTAAAATTGCCTTTATTTGCACCTCGGCAGGAAATTAAGTCTTGCGACACCTACTGTCTATGGTTGAATCCAGTATACAGCTTACCTTGACAAATGTCAATAGTTATGCTAGACTTCTTTGTCGTTACACATTTTTCATAGAAATGTTATTACGAACAACAAATCCGAAGGGGGTACAGTCATAATGTCAGGTTTCACCGCCAAGTCTGAGATCAATACATATAACATGTACATACAAGAGCTGGAGAAAATCCAGACTGCTGAAGGGATCAGTGAAGCTACTAGCTTCCAAATCGAAGATCTCTTCATGATCATGAGAAACCCGAACAACTCTCCTCGAGTCATTGCTCTCAGCGACTTCATCTACTGGGCGCAAGACCTGCTCGATCAGGCTAACCGCGAAATCAAACGCTATGAGGAGATGGAACAGCTGGTGGAGTTCTGGGAACAGAACCAACCCACGAAGTTCAAGAAGTTGAAGCCACGCAAGCTGTATCGACGTCAAATCGCCGATTATCAGTCATAAAGGAGATATCTAACAAGGTTTTACCCACAACCCATCGCATCTCGCGACGGGTTTTTTATTTTCTACCTAAAAACCTACCAAAAAATTTCTTGACAGACCCTATTATTCCCGAACTTTGGCGTTCAATTTTCATAGTTGCTCCTGCATCTTCAACTTCCGTCTGTTTAGAAGAATAACTAGCCAAACGCTCCTCTAAATCCCTTACTCTTTGGGCTGCGTCTGGATCTCCATAAGACTGCTCCGCGTCAAAACGGGCGTCTTCTAATTTTTCTTTCAAATCATTGTAAGCAGCCATATCCTCCCGCGCCCGTTTGGCTGCTTCCCCGGTTAAATTTATTCTCGACTCTACTTCTGATTTTACTTTTTCTTTAGCATAATAATCTTTTATTGGCAAAATCTCACCGCCTAATTGACCCATATGTGTTTCTGTCGATAAGTTATCTGGTTTTCTCCCCATACAATTTTATAATTATTTAATAACACTTCCTTGATAAGTTTTGCCTTCTAAAACTTTTGCAAATTCATTCAAATCCGTACCTTTTACAAAAGAGACCTTTAATTTTAGTTTTGCAGCTGTTTTTACGGCTTTAGGGTCAAATGGCAGGTTTGCGCCAGGATTCCATTTATCCCCTACTATTTTTTGCATTTCTGTCCAGCTTAGATTCGGTAATGGTTTGGCATTTGGGTCTTTTTTCGGATCTGCGGTATAAACATAATTTATATTAGACGCATTTATCACTTCCTTGGCGCCAAAATTCTTGGCAAGCAGTACAGCGTCGTAGTCAGTGGAACACCCTGGTTTCCAACCACCAGCAATTAGCACTGATTTTTTTGATCGTATTTTTTTGGTGGGATCGATAATTAATTCTGGTTCAGACCAACCATTAAAAAGCTGGCTAACAAACTTGGCATTGAGATGGGTAGCGTAAATTCCCAACCAATCCAAATCCAAGTTAGAAACTTCGGCCGATTCTTTGATGGCTTGCTGGTACTTACGACAAGTAGAGCCGCCACCGATTACTAAAATAAATTTTTCTCCTAATTTTACTCTTTGTAAAACCAATTCTCTAAACTTTTTTAAAAATTCAATATTAAATCCTTCTGGTGGAATAACGATAGATCCTCCTAGCGATATGATCCGGTATTGGTTTTTAGCCATAAAAGATTAAAACGAATTAGCTTTAAAATTATGCGTTTGCGAAGTACGGCCTTTGCTGAGAGTGATATTTTTGGCTTTGGAGTACAGCGCCTTATTGGCCTTGAAGGTGCTTGGCGTTCGGTAACCTGTCTTGCCTTTTTGCGCTCGGTTTGATGAATAATTTTTCATATAATTATTCTTTTAATAACGAATTAATTACCCAACTAATAATCCACATAGCGAACGCTCCCCAAAAAGCTGGCCAAAACCCAGCTACAAAAAATCCTTTTACTATAGAAGATGCCAACCAAAACATCAGAGCGTTTATCACCAAGGTAAAAAGTCCCAAAGTAATTATGTTAATAGGCAATGTAAAAACGAGAAGAATCGGACGAATAAGCGCGTTTATAAGCCCGAGTATTAAAGCTGCCACCAGAGCCGCATAAAAACTAGTTACGGCAATGCCAGGCACATAATACGCAATTAGCATCAAAGCTAATGCGCTAAGAAGCCAACGAATTAGTAATTTCATACTTATAACCCTTATTAATTAACCAACTAACAACTTAAACAAACCGTCAATTAAAGGCGCTATTAATTCAAACAAAAAGAAAACAAAGAAAAGCAGGACTACAAAACCGTATTTATCCAAAAAATTACGAATTCCGGTAGCAGAATCCGGTAAAAGTGCGTATAAAATTTTGGAACCATCTAATGGTGGAATAGGCACTAAGTTGAATATTGTCAACATCACATTGGCGTAAACGATAATAGACAATATGGAAGCGAAGTTTGAGGCTGGCAAAACACGCACAAAAATAGCAAAGGCTATAGCCAGTAATAGATTGGCTATTGGCCCAGCTACAGCCACCATAGCCGGTCCCCATTTTTGATTTCTTAAGTTGTATTGGTTGTAAGGCACTGGTTTGGCATATGCAAATAGGAACTTGCCGCCAGTAAGCACAGACAGAGTAATCGGCATGAGAATAGTACCCCATAGATCTATATGAGGAATGGGATTTATAGTTAATCTGCCAGCTAGCCTGGCTGTAGGGTCGCCTAGCCTATCTGCCATCCAGCCATGGGCATATTCATGAATAATAGCTGAAGGTACTATGACCAAGAAGTAAAAAATAAAGTCCATATATTGACAAAACTTATATATTAAAGTATAATTAGGCAACTAGTATTGTATCTCAAAAACCCTAACTTTTCAAACATATGTCCAGAGTTTGCTTTATCTGCGATAAATCAGCGGCTCGCGCTAACCACGTCAGCCACTCTAACCGCAAAGTGCCACGAAGACAAAATCCAAATCTTCAATTAATTAAAGTGGACGGCCAAAGCGTAAGAGCTTGCTCTACCTGTCGTCGCACAATGATTAAAAGAATGGCTTAAAAACTTCAACAAAATACCCTCCGACTTCGGACGGTATTTTATTTTTAGTTATTATTGAACTATGATTGTTCCAATCATTGAAGGATGGAGACCGCAAGCATAATTGTATGTGCCTGGTTTATCGAATTTGAGCTGATAAGACCCGCCATTGCTAAGAACAGATGAGGCTGCAAATTGACCATCGCTAGAGACAATGCTATGCGGAGCGCCATCTTTGTTTGTCCACTTTATAGTTGTACCTGCTTTTACTGTAATGCTAGCCGGAGCAAAGACAAAATTAGCAATCATAACTTCTTTAGTTTCTGCTTGAGTGGTTGGAGCAGGTGTTGGCGCGGGAGTTGGAGCTGGAGACTGAGAAGAGGCTGGGGAGTTATTTTGAGATTGAGGCAAGGAGGATGGTTGGGTTTGTTCGGCTGGAGTTGTGTTGGTTTCCTGTTGAGGCTGTGCTGCAGGGGTAGGACTGCTTGTAGAACAACCAGCGCCCATCAAAACCAAAGCGCTTACTGCCGACCCTAAAACCAAAAACTTTCTCATAATTTTATAGTTAAGAATTAACTCAGTGTGAGTTATTCACACAAATGTGCTAAAATACGGCGACGGAGTCTCTTTCCCAAGAGATTACATGCGCCTTATTAATTTTATTTAAAGTAGTGGCCGACAAAGTGGACTCGGCAAAGAAATGTTGTTGCAACGGCCGCTTCGCTGACACGAATATAAACACTGGTATTTTTAGGAATACCCTTCACGTTATCACCTAAATTTATTTTTAATACCTCTTCGACATTATTTAGATTCGTGAGTGATGTAACAGGTACAATATCATTATAATTAACCGGGCTGATCCCAATGCTCACTGCTGGTACCGATTTAAGGCCGCTCATTTGATGCACGCTAAACCAAACTTCCATGGGATAAAATGTGCCCTTATTATTCTCCGTAGTAAACAATAGTGTGTTGGCAATAACTGTACCAACAAAGTCCTGTTTTACATTTACAGATATTTCTTCCGGCATTGTATTAATATTATTGGATTAAAAATTTTTGCATGAAATCGCGCCTAACGTGCAACAACCATTAATCTGTATGATGGCCAGTAAGGAATGCACGAAACGTAAATACTGTCGCAACGGCCGCCACGCTAACTCGAACATATATTGGAGTACCGGACTGAACATTTGGAAGAATAGTATTTAGATCTACCCTGTATGTCTGATTTTGAGTGGTAAGACCAGTGAGTATCGTGGCAGGTGCAAGGTCGTTATAATTACTTGGAGAAACTCCTACACTCACTGAGGGGGGAGAAATTAATCCTTCCACTAGTTGTAAATTGAATTCCAAGATTTGTGGATAGAAGCCACCCGTCGCATACAATGGATCAAACAAATAATCTCCAATGACCAATCCATTAATAGTCTCTCCTATGTATATAATAGGGGTTGTTTGTACTGCCATACAATAATTATATTAAAAATAATGATTTAATGATTTGAAAAAAGCATTGTTTATTTAATAATACCAATTTACATCATGTTCTTCAAGATAAATCTGTGGATAACTTACTGCCAATAATAAATATATTAAATAATGTTTAAAAAAAGAAAAGGACATCCGAAATTTCGAAATGTCCGAGTTGCTAACACCTAATCTTGTAAGGGCTTTTCTTCTTTCTTACTCTCTTCATCTGAAGACTGTTGTTCTTTTACTCTTGCCGCAAATTCGGCTGCGAGTTCGGGAGATCTTTGTCTGACAAAGATACAAAACGCCCAATGCGTACCAGTCAAATGCCAAAGCTGTGCACTATAACTATCTCTCATTTCAACAAAATTTTTCTCTAACTTTTTATATTGGCCCTCTTTTATCCACGCCCTCGGTTCATAATCTTTTATCTCATAAAAACGACCGGTATCATGAACAAAAGCTAGGGTGAGCAAAACAAAAATTAAACAAAGAACAAATAACAAGACAAAGCCCCAGGTAGGAAGTTGAAATGCAAGAAGCAGGCATATAGCGGTTATAGACAAAACCATAAAAATACCTGCTAGAACAAATGAACTACGCATTTCCCGTGCATACTTTTTTCCCAATTTTGACGCAATCTCTTGAAAAGAAACTTCTTTTTTAACAGACTGTTCTTCTGACATTGTCCAGCTCCTTTTGTATGGGGATTTTACCCAGTCGGGCTAACGGGACTTGAACCCGTGGCCTCATGCACCCCATGCATGCGCGATACCAACTTCGCCATAGCCCGCATTACATCTCTATCAAAGTATTTTCACCCAGAATCATTTTTTGTTTATCAATCCCTTTTACCACATTTACTCCCGAACCAACAATACTGCCAAACAATTTTATATCAGCACTAATATTGCATTTATTTAAAATAATCGAATCCCCTATTTCAGCATTTTTTATTGTACTACCCGCGCCAACGGTAGTATTTGGGCTAATAACACAATTTTCCAGAGTACAATTTTCACCTATTAGCGCTGGACCGGTAATTTTAACGTTTTTGTTTACAGTCGTACCCACGCCGATACGGACTTTACCGCTTATCTGGGCACCGGCTTCTACAATTCCTTCTATTTTAAAGTTTTCTTCTGGGATCTCTTCCAACAACAACTGGCTGGCAGCTACCAAATCATCTGGCTGTCCTGTATCTCTCCACCAACCGGTAATTTCTTTGTGACCAACTTTTAAATTGTTTTTCAAAAAATCAGAGTGGATACTGGAGATTTCATATTCCCCTCTTGGACTTTTTCCAATATTATTAAAAGCTTTAAAAAATACTCCCGGACCATACAAATAAATACCGGTAACAGCAAAGTTATTTGGCGGATTAGATGGTTTTTCTAATACATCTACAAGCTTGTTGTTTTCACCAAAAACTGGCACGCCAAAACTGCGGGCATCATCTACTTGTGATAAAGCCAACATACAATCATAGCCGCCACTAGTAAATTCATCTACAAAACTTTTCAAGCTGCCTAAAATCACGTTGTCGGATAGGTAAAACAAAAACGGATCATTGCCGATAAATTTTTCGGCTTGCTTTACCACATGAGCCACGCCTTGCGGACCGCCTTGCTGTTCAAAAAAAGTGATTTTAATTCCCCAATGACCTCCATCACCAATATATTTTTGCAGTTCGGTTTCACCAGGGTTAGTATTTATAAAAATTTCTTCTATACCAGCAGCCACCGCTTTTTCTATAGCATGAAAAATCATTGGCTTATTGGCCAAAGGAATCAAATGCTTATTCATGGTAGAGGTTACTGGTCTTAGTCTGGTCGCTCGTCCTCCGCCGGTTAATATGGCTTTTTTGATTTTCATAATTAAGGTGTATTACCAAAAAATAATTCTTTTCGCTACAAACCAATAGGCTGACATCAGCGGATTGGCAACATATTTTAATAACGGATTATTAATATCTTTTTCTTCAAAAATAACTTTGTCGGAAGCCAGTTTTAAAATTTGTCTGTCTGTAGCTTTGCGGATAGATTGGATATGTTTGCGTTTTCCAAACCACAACCGCAAATGATTTAAGTTCAACCAATATTTATATATATTTATTCGTACTGCAAACCAACCGCTGATAATAGAAAAAAATATTAAACCAACTTCCATAATCAAAGCCATTGGCAGAAGTGCTAACAAAGTAGGCCATTTAAAATACATCCACATGACGCCATATCTGTTTCTTTCCATGTAATAAAATTTGTCTTGATTACGGCTAAACTGATATTTATGATAAAAAATTGCGTCTCTGATTATGCACACTTTATATCCCAGCGCTTTCATGCGCAAAGAATACTCTATATCTTCATGGTACAAGAAAAAATCCTTATCCCAAAAACCATATTCTTTTAATAATTTGGCGCGCATAAGTATAGAAGCACCGCTCGCATAACCGACCTCTTCCACTGCTTCCAGTTTTAAGTCGCTTTTCTTAACTCGAAAATTACCGCAATAACCAAAACCAAGATAATTAAATGAATTGCCAGCAGTATTTACTAATTCTGTTTCCGGATAAAGCAACAACAAAGATTGGGCTGCGCCGATTTGTGAATCTGCTTCCAAAGTAGCTACCATTTTTTCTATACAATCGGCGGCCATAAAACCGTCATTGTTGTGTAGATATACATATTCAAAACCGTGTTCCAAAGCCCAAGCCATACCGGCATTATTGCCCCCAGAAAAACCAAGGTTTTCTTTTTGGGGCAACAGAGTAACATGCGGGATACTGTTTCCAGAGATTGGCAATAATTTTTCTTCCAAATTTGGCATTGAAGAACCAAATTTTGGATGCGGATTATCTACCACAATAAACTCTACCCTATCTTTTGGATAAGACATTTTTTGTAAAGCAGAAATAACATCATCCAGATAGATGTCAGAGTTGAAAGATAGATAAATTATCGCTACCTTAGGATGCATAGTACTTATGATTTTTTCTCCATTTCCACAAATACTTTAACCAGCTTACCAAATGAATCCTGGCTAATTTATTTTTTAATAAAGCATTAAATATACCCGGCACTTTGGCTGACTCCCGAGCATGTTTGTGCATTATGATAATATCATGAACATAGTAAACAGGCCAGCCGTTCTCCCACATATTTAGACACCAATCACAGTCTTCCAAATACATAAAATAACGCTCATCAAACCAACCAATCTGATCTACTACTTCTTGGCGCACAATCATGGCCGCGCCAGTCACCCAATCTACTGGCATAGTTCCATTATGATCAAAATCTTTCATTAACAATCTGTCGGAATGTTTTTTTACCCATTTATATTTTTTATCAAAATTTATTTGTTTCAAAGGCTTTATCAGAATTGATGGTAAATCAAAACGATGACAAGAATATTGCAAAGTCCAATCGCTGTTGAGCAATTTTGGACCAATACAACCTATCTTCGGATTTTCATCCATGAATTTTACAATTCTTTCAATCGTATGAGAATTGTCTAACACCATAGTATCTGGATTTAAAGCAAAATAATATCTGGCTGGAGTAGATTTAAAACCAATGGTATTACCCTTACCAAAGCCTGTATTACCACCACAATCAACATACTTTACTGTTGGAAATTTAGAGGCCAAATCTTCTTTTATACCATCCTGATTTTGGGAGTTATCAGCCACCGTAATCTGGACATCATAGGAACAATTGGCAATATCTTTACAAACCGAAGCAACCGCTTCCAAAACGTCGGCTTTCATGAAGTAATTTAGAAATACGATATTTATATCTTTCACACCCACCATTTGCGCATTTCCTGCCAATTTATCCTCTGAACTGACTTGATTAACTGGCGTTTTTGCGCTAAATCTTTAGTAAATAATCCTTTTAGCCCGCCTAGCACCCGCCTGTCAAATAGGAGGAAATAGGTGAACTTCTTCAATTCATACCATAAAATCCAAGGAAAATCAAGGGTAAAGTTCTGCCAATACTCATTTTTATATAGGGTAGATAAATGATTTTTATAGCTATGATACCTAACTAGTTCTGACTGTTTCTGCTTATTAAGCAAGGCATACGCATCGCTAGTTTGTTTAGGGCCAGCCGCAGATCTGTCGTGGTAAGCTACTGTATCTAATAAAACATAAGATTTATAGCCTGCTGAAGTTAACCGGAAAGCTAAATCCACATCTTCTTTGTATGAATGGTAAGATTCGTCAAAAATATTTCCATCTCCATAAACAACGCTTCTTACGGCGGTTGTTCGAAATGCGGGCAAGGTTCCCGACACACCAAACACTGGTAATACCGCAGAGGAAAAATTTTCTTTTAATCCCAGCCAATTTTTTTGAGTATATTGCTCTACCACTCGCCTACTGCGATAAACTTTTAATCCGAGCGCATCTACTTGGTTGGTAAAACTTTTTTGCAGATCATTGGCCGCTTGATCAAAATCCCATTTCATTAATCTTGGAGTTGCCACAGCAGCTTCTGGATTCTGATCTAAAAACATTGTCATCTTTTCTAAGCAATCTGCCATCAAATACATGTCTTGGTTTAATAACAGAAAATATTCGGCATAGGATTCTTTGAAAGCCTGATTATGTCCGCCAGCAAAACCAAGATTATTACTATTTTCAACAATTTTGTATTGAACAGGAAAGTTATTCAACTCTTTTTTAATTAATTCTACTGTATTATCACCCGAATTATTATCGATTACATATAGTGTCCAATCTTTATATGTCTGTTTCCGCAACGAATCAAATAGATATGGTATATATTTTGCCCCATTCCAAGTTACAAGATGAACAGATAATTTCATATAAAACAATTTTAAACACCCCATTTCCAAAAATATGTCAGCATGCTTTTTATAAACTGTTTCTGTTTCCAAAAAAAATTTATTTTCTTAAAGCTTTGTCCCACATAATCAACACAGCTAATAGTCGGAGTGTAAACAACCTTCAATCCCATTTTTTTCACTTCTCTGCAGAGATCCACATCTTCAAACCAAATAAAATACCTGGGGTCAAAAGCCCAGCCTAATTTTTCATAAACTTCTCGGCGCATTATCATAAATGAACCACGGACAGAATCTACTTCTTGCTCTATTTCTGGATTAAAATCTTTGAATAAATAGTTGTTAAGTATGTCTGGGAAAAAATGTGGCAATTTTAAGATTATTGCCATCTGATCCCAGATAGTCGGGAAACGTCGTGGCAAGGCATCTTTATTTAAATTTCCGTGCTGGTCTAGCAATTTACAGCTAGCCAACCCGACATCAGGGTGATTTCGCATCCATTCTATCATTTTATCCAGACTCCCCTCTTCTACTCGCATATCTGGGTTCAAAAAAAGCAAAAACTCGCCACGGGCGAGTTTGGCTGCTTGATTGTTTGGATAAGCAAACCCCTTGTTTTTTTCGTTTTTTAACAGCGTCACTTCTCCAATTTTCTCTATTATTTCCACAGTATTATCTTTAGAATCATTATCAACAATAATTTCTTCAAAAGAAATGCTTTTACAGCCAGCTTTGACTGACTTTATCTGTTCGCCAATCAAATCAGCCGCATTCCAAGTAACAGTAATTACAGATAAATCCATACGATTATTTTTTCAATTGATCTTTGAAGAAGTCAACCAACGGAATGGCGGTTGGGTCTATGCCCTGTAGCATGGCAGAATAAAAACTAACATAACTGCCCAAAACCAAAACTTCGCAGGCTTGCAACAATGTTTTGTTTTCCTGGCACTGGTAAGAAGTAAAAGCAATTTTTTTATTATCCAAAACTTGTTTGGTGATTTCGTATCTTTTTTGCACACGTTTATCGTATAATTTTGATTCCAGCAAAACAAATTTTATATCGCTTTTATTACTTTCTGGATATGACGTACCTTCCATTAAATGGTGGTTCATTTCCGGGACGATAAAATAACCGGCAAACCTCTTGGCGTTTTCGTTCATTTGATTGGCGGCTATATGCCCATTACCGGCTAAATGTTCGGAAGATAGATACCAGACACTTTTGCCAAGCAAACTGGTAGCTAACTGTTTGGCTGGATTGTTAGCTTCTGGCTTATCTACACCAAATAAAGAATTAAATTTAGAAATTGTTTGCAGAGTATTTTTGACTTCTGCTGGAGATAATTTTAATAAACCAACACTCGCAAGCAGCGCAATCTGACCAAAAATAGAGTAACCCAATCCCATTCTTGGTGATCCGCACGGATTATTGTTGGTAGTAAATACCAAAGCTGGAATTTTATTTTGTTTTGCAAAGTCGGCCAATTTACCACCAGAACAAATGACCATAACTTTTGCTTTTTTCTTTTTGGCATCAGCAACTGCAGCCACGACTTCTTCGGTTGATCCAGAGTAGCTAGAAGCAATAACCAAAGATTTTTCGTTTACAAATTTTGGAGCTTCATACCCATTTACAATTTCTACAGGAATTTGCAAACTTTCCAAAAAAACGGATTTAATCAGGTGCGCGCCCAAAGCCGAACCCCCCATCCCTAAAACCACCAAATTATTTACTTTTTTATATCCAGAAGGAATTTTGACTTTTTTTGCCAAAGCTAAAATTTCTTCCACTTGTTTTCCCAACAACTGGATACTTCCAATCATGTTTTGTGAGTCTAAAGATGATATTTTTGCCTTATCGTCTAACATACGTAATATATTAAATATATTTTAATTTTAGCAATTTTATCCATGATTGTAAAGAAAAAAACGACCCACGGATTTCTCCGTGAGTCAACGAATTTCTGTTTTCGCACTGATGCGAACTGCCTCATAATAAGGTCTGTGGTGCTAGGCCTTAGTCAGCGAAGCGAGTACGAGATCCTCCATCTCGAGCACCTTCACCGCACCAGACGGCTTGACGGGGCGGAAAACCCCGACGTAGCCATCAATGCGATTCTTGTCAGCGAGGAACACCACGTGCAGGTAGCCCTTGGACTGTCCGTTCACGGTGAGCTCGCCATCGGTGCTGATGGCAAACGAGCCAGGATTCTTGCCATAGACGATGTTAGACCATGAGAAGCGGTCGGTTACCTTGTCAGTGGCATCGAGCACCGTGGCGCCAACGACCCTGCCGTCCACAGCCATGCCACAGTTGCGGCACGGTACACCGAGCGTTGTCTCGTTGAAGACCTTGCCTGCGCCATACGGATTGACGACCGTGCTATAAACAAAGAACTTGTCACCCCCATATGGGGCGAAGTTGATGTGTACAAAGTCGCACTCTATACCGACGTTGGTGCGTATTATCTGCATTTGCCAACCACCGCGGCCGGGAACAACGATCCTTTCTCCTACATCCATTGACTGCAGTACCTTCTCGAGATCTGCTTGATTGCCCATTGTTACCCTTCCTTGTTTGAGATCTGGGCGGAATATACCACAAATTTATAATTTTGTCAATACAAAAAGACCCTTTTTAGGGTCTTTTTGTTGTAAAGTATTATTATAATCCTTTTTTAGCCGCAGCGTACTTCTCTAAAGTATCCCGCACCGCTTCATGTACTGGGCGCATCGTTATACCAAGAGCTTCCAAATTTCCAGATTGTAAAATTGTATTTGATCTTGTTTTCTTGGCCAAACCATAATCAACCAATTCTTTTTCTGAAATCCATTCATTGTTATGATTTGGATCAACAATTTCTTTATACATTTCTAATATTTCTTTGTGTTTTATTGCCCCCGGATTTGTGACATGAAAAATTCCAGAAGCTTGTTTTTCTAATAACTGTTTAAACACCCCTATCATATCTTCTACTACCGTCACACTATTTATCACATCAATAACTTTTTTGTATGTTGCCAGCTTATCTATCAAATTAGCTGGTGAAGGTTGCCAATCTATTGGCATTCTAATTCTAGCAATACCGATATTTGGCATGGTAGACAAAACTAGATCTGCGGCATATTTACTACGAGTATACACAGCTAAAGGATTGGCTGGATCTTCTTCTTTCCAACCTTTGGGATCAGAAGAATAGCCATAATAAACACAACCTGTACCCATATGCAAAAGATAAACGCCTTTTTTCTGACAAGCTTCAGCAATCATTATTGGCAAAACAGTATTTCCGGCAATAGTTTCTAATTGATTTGTTTCACACCAATCTACATTTGGTTTGCCAACAATTCCAGCGGCGTTCAATACTGAATCTGGTTTGTGCTCATCTAGCAAATCATCTACATCTTTTACTGAAGTTATAATTTTATTTGATAAAATTGCGTCCGGCCAAGCTTCGGCGCATTTTCTGCCAAGAAAACCATTACCAATAATTAAAATCTTTTTTTGCATACAACAAAATTATTCTCTATCTTTATATTGTTTTTTATAATAATCTAGATATTCTCCGCTTTTTATCTTCTTCCACCAAGAATCATTGGCACGATACCACTCTATTGTTTCTTTCAAACCTTCTTTGAAATCTTTTTCCGGCTGCCAGCCTAAATCTTTTTTAATTTTACTCCAATCAATAGAGTAGCGTCGGTCGTGACCAGGACGATCGGCAACCGGCTCAATCATCTCTTCTCCCAATCCAATTTCCGCCAAAATCATTTTGGTTAGTTCTACATTTTCTATCTCATCTCCGGTACCAATATTGTAAACCTCGCCTGGTTTAGCCTTGTGCAACAAAAGATCTATGGCTCGGCAATGGTCGCTGGTATGAATCCACTCTCTAACGCCTTTACCATCTCCATACAAAGGCACTTTTTTACCTTCCAAAAGATTAGTTACAAACAAAGGAATAATTTTTTCTGGATATTGGTTAGCGCCATAAAAATTACAACTATGAGACACTACTACCGGTGTATGATAAGTAACAAAATATGCTCGACAAAGATGATCCCCACCAGCCTTAGCGGCAGCATATGGACTATTAGGAGCAAATGGTGATTCTTCGGTAAAACTTCCTTTTTCAATACTTCCATAAACCTCATCTGTAGATACTTGCACTAATTTTTTCAAATTAAATTTTTTGGTAACTTCCAATAAATTAAAAGTACCTAAAACATCCGTACGCAAAAACGCGTCTGGATCCATAATAGATCTGTCTACATGCGTTTCAGCAGCATAATTTACAATTGCTTCAATATTAAACTCTTGTACCGTTTTTTCTAGCATTTCGCGATCACAAATATCGCCTTGCACAAATTTATAGCGAGGATTATTTTCTACTTCACGCAAATTTTCCAAATTACCAGCGTAAGTTAACTTATCAAAATTTACCACTTGATAATCAGGATATTTGGCTAAAATATATTTTACGAAATGCGAGCCCATAAACCCGGCTCCGCCACAAACTAATAATCGCATATTATCTATAATTACCATATTTACTTATACCAACCACTACCCCCATAGCCCCCAACATTACCAGCATCGCTGAACCGCCGTGGCTAATAAAAGGCAGGGGGACGCCCGTAAGCGGCAGAAGCCCTATGGTCGTACTAATATTTAAGAACGACTGCCAGACAAACCATATCATAATTCCAGCTGCAAGTAAATGCCCAAACTGGTCTGGCGCAGTTTTGGCTATTTTAAACCCTCGTAAACCCAAAAAGACGATAAGCATGACCAGGACCGCGCTAACTAGCAACCCCATTTCTTCGGCAATTACAGCAAAAATAGAATCCGCCTGTACTTCAGGTAAGTATTGAAATTTTTGCCTGGAATGCCCTAGCCCTAAACCAAAAATTCCTCCTGATCCTACGGCCAAAAAAGATTGATTTATTTGATAACCAATTCCTTTTGGATCTAGTTCTGGGTGCAAAAAGGTAGTGATTCTTTGCACTCGATGAGGAGCGACAAGGAGTAGTGCGGTAAAGCAAATGATACCAGCCAAACCTAGGATAGCCAAATAAACCTTTGGCGTATCTGCCAAATAAAGCATGACAAATATAATAACAACCAAAATTAATAATGTACCAACGTCTGGCTGAGCGGCGATAAGCAAAACAGCGGGTGAAAGCATGGCCAAAACCGGTAACAATCCATTTTTCCAATCTCTTAAGTCTCTGTTTTCGGAAAGCAGTCTAGCTAAAATTATAATTACTGCCAATTTGGCAAATTCCGACGGTTGGAGACTTAAGCCAAATACCTGAATCCAACTACGAGAACCGTTTAAGACCAATCCGATGCCGGGTATAAAAACTAGCACTAAAAGCGACAATGAAAATAAATAAATTAACCAGCTTAATTTTTGTAATAAATGATAATTAAGACGAGCAAAAATTAAAAACAAGATAAGACCGGGTAATACACCAAATAAAAGCTGTTTTTTAATAAAATAAAAGCTATCGCCAAATTTGGAATAACCGGCCGGTGAACTGGCCGAAGCGAGCATTACCAAACCAAACACTACCAAGATTGCGGCCAGTAATATAAATAACCTATCCGCTGATTTTGAAGGACTTTCTGACACATTAAGTATTTAATCTTACTAGCAAAACTATACCGACTGTTAAAAAAATATGAAAAAATAAAACCCAGACACTCATAAGTCTGGCCAAAAATTTATCTACTGAATAGTACATCCAGGAAAAGAAATAATTTAATAAAATTACAGCCATACCAAGCAAAGGTATGAGATAAATTTTCCACCAAGCTCCCACTAAATCTACCCCGAAAATTATATTATAATGCAAAAAAATCTGGCCGGCATCAGACTGAATGTTGGAAATTAGATGCCACCATAAAAATATCTGAATTAAAATAGAGCCTATTAAGGGCACTAAATTCCAAAGATCGCGAAAATATAGTTTGGGAGAGTAAAACATGGCGATTTAAGGCTAGTCTATTGACAATTATGGTGGAATGTATTATACTATTTTTACTAAATTAATCAATCTTTCTAAACTCAATAATAATCATATGTCCCATAAAAAAGCAGGTGGCTCTACCCGGTTGGGCCGAGATTCCCGAGCTCAACGCCTAGGGGTTAAAATCCATGATGGCCAGGCCGTACGAACTGGTATGATCATAGTTCGCCAACGCGGCACTAAATACCACTTAGGAAAAAATGTTAAAAGAGGCACAGATGACACTATCTTCTCCATGGCTAATGGAAAAGTGAAGTTCACCCAACATAAAAGACGCCGATTTGATGGAAGTCTAAAAATGGCAAAATTTGTCCACATTGAAGCCTAAACTCTACAAAATTTAAAAGCCTCCCAAATGGGAGGCTTTTTAGTTATTCAATTTCAAATTCTTTTTTAAGATCTTTTATTCCGTTTTCTAGATCTATTGTTGGTCGCCAACCCAAAAGCGCCTTAGCTTTGGTGTTATCGGCTTCAGTGCGTCTTGGATCTCCTGGTCTAGGGGCCACATACTCGCTTGGACCGCCAATTAATTTTGCTAATTCATTTACTGAAAACGGTCTGCCATTGCCAATATTAATCACTTCTCCATGCCCAACTTTATCCGATTCCATGGCTAAAATATTTGCTCGAGCAATATCATAAACATTGGTATAATCACGGAAGTATTCCCCATCTCCACAAATAGTAAGTGGCTTGCCTTCTTTTCTTTGTTGTAAAAACTTCCCGATCACCAAAGCATATGCTCCGTTTGGATCCATATTAGGACCATAAACATTAAAATAACGAAGTGATACAGTATTTAAACTATATAACTCAAAAAATAAACGAGAGTATTCTTCGCCAACATATTTTTGCAAACCATACGGACTCATTGGCGCTGGTTTCATAGTTTCTACAAACGGTACAACCTCTTGTTTTCCATACGCCGAAGATGAAGCACTATATACAACTTTTTTCACTCCATTATCCCGAGCCGCCACCAAAACATTAAGAGTTCCGCCTATATTAACATCGTTGGTTTCTCTCGGATTTTCAACTGAAAAAGACATACGGGCGATAGCTGCCATATGAAAGACTCCATCTACACCAACCATAACTTTGTTTAAATCATCCATATTTCTTATATCCCCTTCCACATACTCCACCCCCGGATGAATTCTGTTTGGTAATTTTCCTCCATTATAATTATCGATAACTACAACTTCATCTCCTTTTGCCAGAAGTTGTTTAATAAGATTTGAACCAATAAACCCAGCGCCCCCAGTGACAAGATACTTTGACATAGATTTAAATTTTACCTTTTAAAAACGAAGAACCTACCGCTATTATATTATAGCCTTTGTTCTGCAATTCGTCATATTTATCCTGCAGCAATCTTCTGCCGTCCATGATTAAATACGGTGGCGGACAAACTTTATTTATCTTTTCAGCCAACAAACGAAATTGCGGCCAATCAGTCAATATCAAACAAACGTTACTGTCATTTAACGCTTTCTCTTCTGTTTCAAAATATTTTATCTTTTCATAACGGGAATCGGTGTTTGTGTTAAACAAGCTTTTAAACATTGGCAATGCGGCCGGATCATAGACCCTAATCTCACTGACACCGGAGTTAATTAAATGTTTGACTATATCAATGGCCGGAGAATTACGCACATCATTTGTGTTTTGTTTAAAGGCAACACCCAGGACAGTAACTATTTTTCCGCCCCACGAAAAACCAGCCTCCATCTCAGCTCGACTATAAAAATGATCACGCTGAAATTTATTGGCTTCTAGAGTCAGCCTAACTTGATGAGCGTTAGCGCCGGCTTCTTCTAATTGATGAGCTAAAGATGCCGCATCTTTTATAAAACAGCTGCCTCCGGCATAAACACTATCATAAAATCCCCACTTCCCTATCCTTTCATCATTAATTAATATTTGACGGACATTCTCAAATTTTATATTCGGAAAAAATTCCGAAACTCTGCCAACTACATCAAAGGTATTGGCCAACCTGCTAAACAATAAGTAATTAGCCAACAGCTTGCTGGCAGCCGCTTCGTATGGATTAACTTCGACATACTTAATACCGGTGGAACTATAAAATCGGCCATACATTTCGCGCATTATTTTGAAATCCTGCTCTTTTTCGGCGCCTACCACTACCCTGTCCGGACGCACAGAACCTTCAATCGCCTTACCCTCTACCAAAAATTCAGGATTGGATACAACGCCAAAATTTACCACACCACATGATTTCATGATTTTATCTGTTTCACTAATCATGTTTATTGGCACGGTGCTTTTATTAATAATAACCAAATATTTTGTTTGCTGACTATTGTTTCTCTTAACAAGGCTTTCTCCTAATTTTTGCGCGGCCTGATAATAATATGATAAATCAGACTCGCCTTCGGCCCCTTGTTTCTCCGGAGTTGGCAAACACATAAATACCGCGTCGGCATCATCCAAACTTTTGATAACATCATTATAATTATTTGTAAATTGAATTCGATTTTTATTTTTAATCAACATTTCTCCTAACCCCTCCTCAAATAAACACGACTCTATAGATTGAACGTCTTCTGAACCAAGCAGTTCTATCTTTTTTTTATCAATATCGTATAACAAAACCTCATGCCCAGAATCTGCCATTACTGCGGCCGAACAAGTTCCCACAAATCCTGATCCTATATAAAGTATCTTCATACAATTTATTGTTTAAAATATTCTATCGTACTAGCAAGCCCTGTTTCCAAATCCACTTTAGGCTCCCAATTTAATATCTGTTTCGCTTTAGTTATGTCCGGACATCTTCGTGTAGGATCGTCGACCGGTAAATCCTTATAAACCAATTCGCTCTTTGACCCTGTTAACTTTAAAATTATTTCCCCAATTTGTTTTATAGTTAACTCACGCGGATTGCCTAAATTTATCGGGCCGGTAACATTGTCTCCGGTAGCCATCATTTTTACTATACCACCTACTAAATCATCTACATAGCAAAAGCTACGGGTTTGGCTGCCATCGCCATAAACAGAAATGTCCTTATTTTTTAATGCGTGAGTAATAAAATTTGATACTACCCGACCATCATTTTCAGCCATACGCGGACCATAGGTATTAAAAATTCTAATTACTTTTATTTTTAAACCATGCGAACGGTAATACTCAAAAAACAAAGCTTCAGCGCAACGCTTGCCTTCATCATAACAGGCACGAGGGCCGCTCATACTTACATTTCCCCTGTACTCTTCCTTTTGCGGGTGTTCCAAAGGCTCTCCATAAACTTCCGAAGTAGAAGCTTGTAAAACTTTGGCTTTTTTTGCTTTGGCCAAACCCAAAACATTGATTACTCCCAAAGTATTAACTTTAATTGTTCTAATGGCATTTTCTTGATAACGAATCGGAGATGCCGGACAAGCAAGGTTATAAATCTAATCAACAGGCTCTTCAATAGTAATAGGGTCGATTATATCGTGCTCAACAAAAATAAAGTTTTTATTATCAAAAAAATGAGCAATGTTATTTTTTGAGCCAGTTAAAAAATTATCTAAACAAATAATTTTGTTTCCTTCATTTAAAAGACGCTCACATAAATGCGAACCCACAAAACCAGCGCCTCCAGTGATCAGTATTGTTTTCATACTATTTTAAATAATTTTTTACGAGGGCGATAAACATCTTCGTCTTTATCCCCAGCCAAACAAGGAAATGAAAAACAATGTTATATTTATTATAAAAATGTTTCTTGTAATATAGCCACATGGCCTCGTAAAAATTCAGCAATGATTTTACCTTGCGCTTACCACTGCTTTGTCCGCCAAAATGAATAATTTTGGCATCACTAACATACACTGTTTTCCATCCTTTATCAAGCACTCGCTTGCAAAAGTCCAAATCTTCGCCATACATAAAAAACACTTCATCGAAACCACCGATTTGAGCGTAAACTTGCCTACGAAACATCATGGCTGCCCCAGACAAAGCTTGGGTTGGAGCGGTGATTTCTGGATCAGTGGAATACTGCTTGTATTCATTAACCGACTTGTTGTTTTTAAAAACTCTTGTCAATCCGAATAAATAAAAGAAAGAATTTATTGGATTTGGCAACATTCTGCGGCAAGCATGCTGGAATGTTAGGTCCTTATTTAAAAGTCTTGGCCCTACCATCATGACATCGGCGTGCTGATCCAGATAATTCACGAGCTTATTTAAGGCTCGGTCCAAGACTACCACGTCCGTATTTAAAAACATTAGGTAGTCGCCCTGAGCTATTTTTAACGCCTGATTGTTGGCTTTGCCAAAACCAAGATTGTCTTTATTTTCAATTAAAACTACTTGAGGAAATTCTTTTTTTACCATCTCCACGCTATTATCGGCCGAATTGTTATCAACAACGATTACTTCAAAATCAAACCCACTTGTTTCTTTATAAACCGAAGCGAGCGCCTGTCTGGTCAGGTCGCACGTATTCCAGTTAACTAAAATTATTGACAGTTTCATACTAATTTTCAAATTTTATTTTACCAATTTTTCTTTCATAAACACCTACCGGCCAACCACACATTTTGGCAATATCGCCATAAATCACAATTAACGGCAAAATAATAATGCCTAAAATTTTCTTAACCAAGGAAAGTTTTTCCGAATAGACAATCCATCTTTTCCAAAATTTTCTTAGATACTCTAGCCAAGCAAGCAACAACGGCATTGCCAATAACCAGCTTACTTTAAAACTGAAATATAATAAAATTATATTCACCGAATAGAAAGCACACCTCGTCATCTGACGGTGAAACCATAACTTGCCATGTCCATCGCTCCTGGTATAACCGAACAATTGTTTAAAATAGCTTTTTAATGTAGTCCTGGGACGCCAGAAAACCAGTGGTTCTCTTATATACTCTGTTTTTATTCCTAATTTAAAAATCTTTAAATCAAAGACCACGTCTTCGCAGATTGGCAACCACTCCGGATACCCCCCTACCTTTTGCCATATTTCCTTTTTAAAGGCGACAGATCGGCTAGATGGCAACCAATTTTTTCTAAATTCATAAGGCGCCGGAATAGTAGCGGCGACTATGAGCCGAGTTAATAAATTGTCTTCTGATTTAAGCCAGGGACCAAAACCAGTGGCAACAAAACTGCTCTGTCCGGATAAAATTGGCTCTACAATTTTTTTAAACCAATTAACATCATAATTACACCCAGCATCAGTAACCACAATTATCTCGCCTTGCGCCTTATTAATAGCAAAATTTCTACCGGCAGATATATTGCCGGGGTATTGCCAAACTTTTATCGAAGTGTTTTGTTTGCTTTTTTCTAGAAGCATCTCCCAGGTACCATCTTTTGATCCGCCATCTACGATAATTATCTCTTCTGGTAAAATGGTTTGAGACAAAATGCCATCTAGCCAGTCGGTCAAATTACTGCTCTCGTTTAAAACAGTGGTGATTAAGGAAATCATATGCCAAAACTATTATTTAACGATGGTAACAAGCAAGTTACAAGCCGGGAAAAGACGAGAAAGAAAAGTTGATTCATAAATTTTTTGCATTCTCGGACTGGAGTTTACCAACTTCTCTATGAACGGATTAAGAAAGAAGACCGCTGAATCACGTTCAAAAACTATTTTCGCTTCCCGGCAAGACGTGAAAGCGAAATCAAAATAATAACCCCGTCCATATTGCTGAAATGAATCTTTAACAAAGAAATCAAAGGTGTTTATAGAAAACATCTTTTTATGGGTTGGGTCGATAAAATTATGTTTAGAAGTAAAATGAGGCACACGAATAGAAAGCACTCCGCCTTTTTTCATAATACGATAAATGTCCCGCAAAATAGGTATATACTCCACATGTTCAAGAATATCCTGACAAAGGATTTCATCAAAATATTCGTCGGCAAACGGAAGCGGTAATTTTTGGATATCACAAACAACATCCACGCCAGGTAAGGAGGATATATCTAAATTTACCCAGCCGGGTAAAATATTGTTGCCGCAACCGATATTTAATTTATTTAGTTCCATTGCTTGATTATACAATAAAACATTGCACTTTGGCAAGCGTAATAAAGGGCCCGGAACGCCCTCCAAACCGCTAAAAACAGCCCTAATTGAGGTTATTTTGGTTTCTATGATATACTAAGGCTCTACTTAGTTAACACCCATCTCCATCTATGAAACACGTTAAAATTGTGGTAAATACCCGCATGTTACTCAAAGACAGACTGGATGGCACAGGCTGGTTTGCGTATCAAATACTAAAACGAATTACGCAAGCGCATCCGG
>Ga0233424_10000646_pt1 | contig 40786 bp, 44 predicted proteins | sample Watercolumn_Towu_FD_181011 | JGI IMG/M metagenome (GOLD analysis project Ga0233424, IMG submission 181011) | Freshwater microbial communities from Lake Towuti, South Sulawesi, Indonesia - Watercolumn_Towuti2014_125_MG | ecosystem: Environmental > Aquatic > Freshwater > Lake | place: Indonesia...
TCAAGTGCTCCACCTGCTGAACACTTGACGGCATCCGCCTCGCTTCAGCCCAACCGCCGTTCGACGTGCTTGGGCCAATTCAGGCCGTTGCAGCGGGTTTGATTCCTTGTCACCTACTGGGCATTGAGAAGGTCTCGAAATGCCGCGGCACTCATTGGCCGGCCCAACAAGTAGCCTTGCCCGCCTCATTGATCAGTCCCAGTTGATCCAGATCATTGATGAACGTGGCCGGTGCCAGGAGGCCACGCTGTGGATGCTGCCATCGCATCAGTGCCTCAGCGCCGATGAGTTTGCGTGTGCGAAGGGCATACTTCGGTTGATAGAAGTTGACGAACTCGCCCGCGCGCAGGGCCACTTCAAGATCGTGATACCTATTTCGGCGATCCAGTGGATCCAGCAACGTTGGCATGCCGGTCAATGATTCCAGGCTTCTCCTTGCTTGCAAGAGTTGCAGACGCGTGCTAACGGCATCAGCTAACGTCTGCAGCGCATCGACCTGCCAGCCGTCAAGTGCTCTTGGCTCGTTGTCAACCACGCAAAGCGCCCCGAGGCCGGACAGCCCACCGCCGTCCAATGGCGCGCCGGCGTAGAAGCGCAGTTTGTTGCCGTCCTGGCGTTCTGCTCGACCAGCAAAACGCGCATCCGCAGCTAAGTCATTGACAACTAATGGCCGTTCCACGTCGACGATTGCATAGGTACAGACGCTTTCGCTACGCGGCACATCCCAAGCGTCCATTCCATGCGCTACGAGGACGTGCTGCCTGTCACGGTCAATCAGCGTAATCTGTGCAAACGGCATGTCTAGCAACCGCGCAGCCAGGGCGGTTAGGCGCCGCAGCTCGTCGTCGCCGGCGACCCCGGGCAAATCGACCACCCTCTGAACGCGCTGCAGCCTTTGCGTCTCGTCTTCCGGGACCGGGGGAGTAAGCGTCGTTTGCATAGCTGACATGCCGGACCTGATCTACAGCGCGACCGTCGTACAGGCAGTGCCGCAGAGCTACCCGGCCGCGCCCAGCCACGGCATTCCGGCTATCGGGCAGCCGCCCGCCTAGCAGCCTGCTTGCAAAGGTTCAACGTCGCCTCTGCTTCTTCAGCAGGTACCATTTTGTACTTTTGATAAAAGATATGTTGCACATCCGAGATCCCGCTAAATCGCAGCCAATCAGCAAAATGGGTTTTAGCATGGTCGGTGCCGAATGCCGGCGCGGCACCATCATAATATATTGCTGATGAATAGATCGCAGTGGCGCGCTTGTTTCGCAACATCCCGAGGTATCCAACCGCAGGGTCAAATCCAAACAAAAGCCCAGGCTGACTCAGTATGTCAATGTACAGCTTCAGTTTGTATGGAACCCCAAAGTTCCACATCGGTATCGAATACAGATAGTCATCGAACGAATTGAAGTGAGCAAACAGCTGCTGAATCTTTTCCCAGGCGTCCTTTACTGCGCCCGCCATCTCGCCCTCGCCAAAGTGAGACATTTTCGCAGTGGCGCCTTCCGCCGAATATTCAGGCAAGGAGGCGCCGAAAATGTCCATTTCTTCAATATGTGCGCCAGGATTGGTCGCCATATATTCCTCGAGAAAGGCGCGAGCGATCTGCGTAGTCTTCGAAAGTTCGCCTCGTGGGGAACACCTGACATAAAGAAGTTTCTTCATTGCCGCTGAAGTGTTGAGGTTGCAAAAGTCCGCCCCCCGGCAGATCGGCTCTGCCAGAACAACGGTCACGCGTGCTAAGCAAGACCTTACGTGAGGTGCGTAGACCCCGACGTTGGCGGGACGCTGTCGTCAGCTTAGTGGACGCTTCGACCGAACGCTTAACTGCGATTGCGCAAACCGATCCGATCATGCTGTACTGTCATCACCCCACTGGTCTTGCGTTGGGTCGACGCTAGCGTGCCGCGCCTCCGATTGCACGATCAAGTGTCATGCAAGGACTGGCGCTTCAGGGGATCGTGTTCATCGGAGACGAGCATTGTGCGTGCGACTTCCCAGACAGCGGCTGCGCAGCTTCCAGAGGTGCATGCCGCCGAGTCATACCTTGAATGGATGCGGCAGGCGGCGGCAGTGCTACGCAATCCATACGAAGACCGACCGCAGTTGACGCGCGGCGTAAGCATGATGTGCGGCAGAGTAGGCGAGTCACATTCTGACCCGGCCACACCGCAATTGACTGTGCAGTTGTGTACCGCCGGTGACTACAACCTATCGGCTGATCTGGGCGTTGGCCGCTTTTCCGCCCGGCGCCGTGCAGGGGACGCAATCGTCGCCCCACCCAATCAAGAAATTCTTCTGAGCGGCGGAAGCCCAAATGGGCTTGAGATCACCATTATGGCGCTCGACTGGGCTCGCGTTACAGAGATCTCTTATCAGGCCTGTCAGGTCTCGAACCCGGATTTTGGGATGCTTCATCGTGGGTTGGTACGCGATGAAGTAATTGCGATGTTGATTCGTTCAACTTGGCACGAAACAAAGATCGAGGAAAACTTATCATGCCTGTATCTGGATAGCGTTGTAAACGCACTTGTCGCGCGACTTCTCTTGCTTGCGCGTAGAACCAAACCAGCCAAATCGGTTGGCTTAGCTCCTTGGCAGCTGAACCGCGCCATGGACATGCTGGTTCATGATTGCCATACTGAATTGCCACTTGCCAAGCTTGCCGAGGCCGTCGGCCTATCGTCGTTTCATTTTGCAAGGGCATTCAAGGCGTCAACCGGTATGCCGCCTCACCGGCGCCAAATCGAACTCCGTATTGAGAAAGCAAAGAACCTTCTCTCTAGCCACCACAACACGGTACTCGAGGTCGCACAGGCAGTTGGGTACTCATCAGAACAATCGTTCGCCCGGGTGTTTCGTGCAACAACCGGTGTGAGCCCGGGCTACTACAGGCGCCAGACCGGGAGCTGCTTGGCGCCAGTTAGCGTACCCGCCGTTCAAGGTGAGTTGGTCGGACGGGTACCTCATAACCAGGTCGGGTTGGCGTCAACATGACTTTCCGAGACGTACATGGACGTCCCCGTTTGCCAAACTTCCAGCTCACTGCTGCACGAAGGGAAGATTGCACCGGTACATTCGGACTCTCAATGCGAGACGAGCTCGCTGACCCTGTCCCAGGTTTCCGTACCGTTCGGTAACAGAATGGACCGGCATGATGATCCGCTTGGATTCTTCGAGCCACCCGAAGCGCTAGTCCCGGCCGGTCTCGGGGCCACTAGGCAGGCCCCATCTCCTTGATCCTACGGGCATATTCGGCCGGCGTCTGGTCATTGAGAGCACTGTGAGGCCGACTCTCGTTGTAGTCCTGGCGCCAGGCTGTCCCGGCCGATGCAAATCTGAGCCACCGTACCGACCCAATAGTGAGCCAGGGATGGAAGCCGCAGGCGCAGGCCTGCGGGCCTGCGGGCTGTGGATGAGTTTAGTTTGAGGGTCTGATCGCAACAGGCCTCCGCGATACACGGGGCGGTTCAACCCTCACTGAGCCATCGTCGGGAGAGCGCTTGAAGTCGAGAAAAAGCGACTCGGGCTGGCGGTCGGCGATGAGTGCGTCAAGCGCTGCCAAGCCCTGGCTGCGCAGTCTTTCAAAAATGTCTTTCGCGCGTGACATGGATCGATTCCTCCCTGTGTGGGTTGTGTCGGACGATGACACGCGGCTCGAAGGCCGCGTCGTTTTCGGTGCAAAAACTGGGGTTAAGCTGGATTTGATCCTAATAAAAACAATGACTTAGGCAGCATGCTGCAAAACGACCGCGTCGTTTTCGGTGCAAAAGATGGGGTTAAGGTCACCGCCGGTGGGGCGCGGCGGTTAGCTGCCTTGGACGGCCTTGCTGCTCGACCTGCCCGGCACCGGCGCACAACCCACGCGCTCCAACACACACTTGACCAAGTCGGCTTTGACTTGCTGTTGGGAGGTCTGGCACCATGAACGCCGAACGTGCTTTCGTCTCCGTGTTGGTGGTGGTCGCCCTCGTCGGCCTAGCGTTTATCGCCTTGGCCGTGGGCCAGGCGATCAAGCTCGGCGAGTTGTCGTCGGTGCTTCCGCATCCCTTGCGCGGCTCGGGTGCCGAGTACCTTCCCACGGCGACTCTGGGCGGCCTGCTGCTCCTGACGCTGCGGCCGCAGCGCTGAGATGTTCCCAAACCCTAGGACTCGCCTAGACTGGAAGGTGCTGCATTTCTAGGCAGGCTGACCAACGATGGCGGATGACAACGGCTTAGGTCGGGCCGCCGGCGGTTATCAACAGAGTTGCCCACCATTCGGGCGAACAACCGCCTGGTGCGGTAGCGCCGATTTCAGGCGCACCAGGGCGTCACGAGCGCCAAGCTGGCGCTGCTCAAGGCGCGTCAGCACGTCGTCGAGTTCGGATGGGAAGGTGTCTAGCACCTCGTCCAGCGACGCGATCCAGCTGGAAAGGCATATGTCGACGAGGCAGTGGCCGACGCGCTCGTCCGCTGAGGCACTGCCTAAAAAGCCCAGCAGTTGGCTGACGGGATAGCCGTCCAATGCCGATCCGAGTTGTCCCAGTTCCAGCATGAAGTCCGCCATGGGCGGGGAAAGATCCGCGCAAGGTGCGTCCAAGGGTCGATCCAAAGCCCAAGCCTATCCAATTTAGGCGCCGCCAGCAAAAACTGCCAGCTGTCAGCGCCGTCATCGGGATTGTAGAAAACCCTGAGGCGCCGTCATCACGGCCGGCGCGAGCCTTCAGCCGGCGGTGGAGGCCTTGCTACGGGCCTTGGCCGCCGGCGCGCCGTTGTTGATGCGCGCCAGCACCTCCTTGACCAGTTGACCCTGAGACTCGGCCGCGGCGTTGGCCGCCGCAAGTAGCCGGTCGAGCTCACCGTTGCGCTGCTCCAACTCTGTGGCACGAGCACGCAAGGCTTCATACTGCTGGCCGGCCTGCTCGGCCTGGGCACGCAGGTCAACGACCACCTGGTTTTGCACCGCCAACCGCTCCGCTGCCGGCTTCAGTTCTCGCAGCTGTTCGTCCACGTAGCGGCGTTCGGCCCTGGCGGCTGTCAGCAGTGCGAGCGCATCCGCCTTCTCCTGCAGGGCCGTGCGCACCTCGGTCTGCTTGGCGGTCAGCGCCTCAGCGGCGCTGGCCGCCTCGCGCTGCAGGTACTGCAGCTGCTGTTCGTACTGGCGAGCCTCCCGGTCGCGCTGCTCTCGGGACGCGTTGCGGAAGTGTTCGAGGGCCTCGCGGGCGTGGGTGTGCTTCTCCTCCAGCGAGGCGACCTGGGCCTGGGCGGCGCGGATTTGCTCCTGGGCGCCTTGGAGCTGCGTCGTCAGTTGGCCATGTTCCAGGCGCAGCGCAGCCAATTCGGCCTCCACCCGCTGGCGCGCGCTGCGCTCGGTCGATAGCTCGACTTGGCTGCGTTCCGTCTCTGCACGGCTGGAACGGGCTTCGCCGCGGGCCTTCTCCAGTTGCTCCCTCAGGCCGCGCACCTCTTCGGCGTGGCCAGCCTTGAGCGCGTCGAAACGCTCCTGTGCCTCGAACTCCATGCGGCCAGCAAGGTTGGTGACGAAGGCCAGCAGTTCATCGCTGATCGATCCCTGTGGCACACCGGCGCCGCCCTCGTCGGCCTCGATGTCCTTCAGGTGGCGAAAGATCGTCGCCTTGGACCCGGTGTTGCCGAGCTCGATGCGGATGGCGTCGATCGACGGGTGCCTCCCCGCCTTGATCAACGCCAGCCGGGCTCGCTGCACCTCGCCCTTCGTCACGCCTGCTCGCGCCATGTCTGCCACCAATTTCGTGTGTATTACGTAACGCAATTATTACGTACCACTATGCAGGCGTCAACGCACAATAATCGGTTGATTTCTGAGAAGTCTTAATATCGGATTATTCCTTCTTAGGCCGCGGCCGGCGGTGCGGAGCCGTCCTGCGGCCCACGGAACTCCCGAAACCAGCCTGATCACCCAGAATGGGTCCATCGGTAGAAATCAGGCTGTGGCTGACTGACGGTCTGAGTCGTTGTGGTCGACCATGCGTTCAGCCTCGCTGAGGGGGCGCAACCGGTCGACAGCCAAGGGACTGCGCGCCGCGATCACCCTCGGCCAGCGAGTGCACGCGTTGGCTGAAGAACTGCAATTGCGGTAGCTTGAAGAGAGACGCGCATGGGGATCGCCGAACCAGAGATTTGGTGACTCTTCAGGGCGTCACTCAGGGCGCCCTGCGTATTACCGTGGTCGCCGACATCCCGGCCAGCGCGGCGAGCACACAATCCAGTGACAAGCAGCACTGGCGGCCACACCGCTAAGTGAACGGAGCGGTGCGTCGGCTCTGCAGCAATCTCGGTCGGTCGGCGTTGGGCATCATGTGGCCGGTCATCAGAGCATGCCCCCCCCCGGCCTCCCGGATACCGGCGAGGTCAGGCTCCGACCGACTGATCTGACGGCAAGAGCGGCTGTGTGATGCTACTGACTGTGCTCATGACGTCCGAGTAAGGGCTCTTAGGGCCCGCCCAAAGCCGCCTGTGGCTCATCCGTCACAAAACAGCAGCGAGAACCGCTATGGGGAGCGGACCCCTAGGCTGCCTAGCCGCGCCGACCACTATGGGACGGCGAATCCAACGTCATTTGTGAGGGCAAACGATCAACTCTCTGCCCATTGACGCGAGTAACGTCGCAGCTGGCGAATTGCTCGCTTCGCAAGCTCTCGTGCCGCATCGCCAGCATCTTGGGAGGGACTCTGGTGGAACTCAGATCAACCTGTTCGGTTGCGTCATGCGCAAGGCCGGCCACCCTTGCCAGCTTCGGGTTTTTGGTGCTTTCAATGGTCGCATGTGGGGGCGGTGAGGGTGGAATGTTGGCGCCGACTGAAATCTGACCCACCCGTGAGGGCCCTGCCGATCCAAATTTGACCCAGGTGTTCAACCTACCCTGCCCGAGATATCCACAGCTGGGCGGGGGTGTGAGGAGTGATCACCATGGTCATGATTGGCAAGGTCTTGCGGCTGCATCACCGCGAGAAGAAGTCGGTGCGGGAGATCGCCAAGGCGACGGGCCTGGCGAGGAACACGGTGCGCAAGTACCTGAGGCTGGGCAAGGCCGAGCAGCCGCAGTACCGCCGGCCAGCGGTGCCGACGAAGCTGGCCCCTTACGTCGAACAGTTGGAGCAAGCGCTGCGCGCCGATGCCCGGCGGCCCAAGAAGGAGCGCCGTAGCGCCAAGGCACTACTGGAGCAACTGAAGGCCGCGGGCTACGACGGCGGCTACAGCCGACTGACCGACTACATCCGCGCCTGGCGCGCGGCCCAGGGCGGCGCGGCCGTGGGCGAGGCCTACGTGCCGCTGAGCTTCGAGCTTGGCGAAGCGTTCCAGTTCGACTGGAGCGAGGAGCCGCTGGTCATTGGCGGCGTGTACCAGCGGCTGCAGGTGGCGCACATGAAGCTGTGCGCCAGCCGGGCCTTCTGGCTGGTGGCGTACCCCAGCCAAGGCCACGAGATGCTGTTCGACGCACACACGCGCAGCTTCGCGGCCCTGGGCGGCGTGGCGCGCCGGGGCATCTACGACAACATGAAGACCGCCGTGGATCGCGTCGGCCGCGGCAAGAACCGCGACGTCAACGGCCGCTTCGCCGCGCTGTGCGCGCACTACCTCTTCGACCCGGACTTCTGCAACGTCGCCAGCGGCTGGGAGAAGGGTGTCGTCGAGAAGAACGTGCAGGACAGCCGGCGGCGCATCTGGCTGGCCGTGCGGGAGCAGCGCTTCGGGTCCTTGGAGGAGCTCAACGCCTGGCTGGGCGAGCGCTGCAAGGCGCTGTGGGCCGAACTCCGCCACCCCGAGCACAAGGCCTTCAGCGTGGCGGAGATGCTGGAGCTGGAGCGCAGCCACCTGATGCCCAAGCCCGTGGACTTCGACGGCTATGTGCAGGACGTGGCGCGCGTGAGCAGCACCTGCCTGGTGACCGTGGCCCGCAACCGCTACTCGGTGCCGTGCGAGCTGGCGCGGCAGACGGTCAGTACGCGGCTGTACCCACAGCGCGTGGTGATCGTAGCCGACGAGCGCGTGGTGGGCGAACATGCCCGGCTCAGCGGCAAGGGCCGCACGGCCTACGACTGGCAGCACTACGTGCCGCTGGTGCAGAGGAAGCCTGGCGCGCTACGCAACGGCGCGCCCTTCGTGGACCTGCCAGAGCCGCTGGCCAGGCTGCGCCAGGCCTTGCTGCGTCATGCCGGAGGTGACCGGCTGATGGCGCAAGTGCTGGCGCTGAGCAGCACGGCGGGGCTGGACGAGGTGCTGGTCGCGGCCGAGCTGGCCTTGGAGCATGCTGGCCCCAGCGGCCGGATCAGCCCGGAGCACGTGGCCAATGTGCTGGCGCGGCTCACGGCACCGGAGCGACCGCCGAACGTCGCCACGCCACTGAGCACGACCACACCGGTGCAGGCCGACCCGGGCCGCTACGACCGGCTGCGCCGGCTGGCTGAGCAGGAGGTTGACCATGGCTGATGTCATTGCAGAGCTGAAGGCCCTGCGTCTGCACGGCATGGCCGCCACCTGGGCCGAGCTCGGCGAGCAGCACAACGCCGAAGTCGAGCGCTCGCGCTGGCTGCTGGAACACATGCTGCAGGCCGAGGCCAGTGACCGCGCCACGCGCTCGGTGCAGCACCAGATGAGCAGCGCCAAGTTCCCGGTGCACCGTGACTTGGCCAGCTTCGACTTCGAGGTCTCGCCGGTGGACCGCAAGCTCGTCGCGCAGTTGGCCACTTGCGAGTTCACGGCCGCGGCGCACAACGTGGTGCTGGTGGGTGGCCCCGGCACGGGCAAGACCCACCTAGCCACGGCCATCGGCGTGGCGGGCATCGGCGCGCAAGGCAAGCGCGTCCGCTTCTACAGCACCGTGGACTTGGTCAACGCACTGGAGCGGGAGAAGGCCGAGGGCAAGGCCGGGCGCCTCGCGGCCAGCCTACTGCGGCTGGACCTCGTGATCCTCGATGAGCTGGGCTACCTGCCGTTCAGCCAAGCCGGCGGTGCCTTGCTGTTCCATCTGATGTCCAAGCTCTATGAGCACACCAGCGTCGTCATCACGACCAACCTGGACTTCGCGGAGTGGAGCACCGTCTTCGGCGACGCCAAGATGACCACGGCGCTGCTGGACCGGCTCACGCACCACTGCCACATCGTGGAGACCGGCAACGAGAGCTACCGCGTCACCCAGGCCACCGCGGCCACGCGCAAGCGCATCAAGGCCAGGGAGCAGGAGCGGCGCAGCAAGGGCGACGAAGCGAGCTGAACAAGCGCCGCGCTACAGTTGTCCACAGCCGGCATCAGCCGATGTCGGCCCCAAGCCCTGGGTCAAAGTTCAATCGGCAGGGTGGGTCAAATTTAGATCGGCGCCAACACTGCCACCTTGGGAAGTTGTCGCCAACCGAACTCGATGCCCTGCTCGAGGCAACGCCCGTCGGCGACATCTGGGGCGTCGGACCGCGCATCGGAGAGCAGCTGAGCGCGTCGGGCATCACCAACGCCAGCCAGTTGGCCAAGCTCGACGCCAACACTGTGCGTCTGAGCTGGTCGGTAGTACTCGAACGCACGGTGCGGGAGCTTCAAGGGACAGCATGCTTGGAGTTCGAAGACGAACCCGCGCCGCGGCAGCAGATTGCTTCGACACGGTCGTTTGGGTCGCCGGTACGCGAGCTTGAGCCGCTGATTCAGGCGATCACGGAGTTCGCCACCCGTGCGGCCGAGAAGCTCCGTCGCCAGCAAAGCCACGCCAACAAGGTGACCGTCTTCATCCGCACGAGTCCATTCAGGAAGCGCGACGCCCAGTACTCCCGCTCCATGGTCATGCCGCTACGCCGGCCGTGTGCGGACACGGCTGCCATCGTCACCGAGGCAATCGTAGGCTTGCAAGCAATCTTCCAGCCTGGCTTCAACTACGCCAAGGCAGGCGTCATGCTGATGGATTTGCAGCCGGCGGCCGAAGGTCAACTCGAGCTGGGGCTGGAAGACGATGAACCGGCTCGAGACCGCTGCCGGCTGATGCAGGCCGTGGACGTTGTCAATGACCGGTTTGGCAAGGGCACGCTTCGCATCGGGTCAGCCAAGCCGCGACGGGCTGCTCAAGGAGCGTGGGAGACCAAGCTGGAACGGCGTACACCAGCCTACACGACAGAGTGGCAGTCGATGCCCGTCGTCCGATGCTGAAGCACGGCAAAGCCAACATTTGAGAGCCCGTGGTCCCTCAAGCTTCGCTGCTACGCAAGGCCGGTTCACCCTAGCTGAAGTCGACGACTCAGCTCACTCGGGGAATGAATAGAACTCGCTTGCAATCTTCCAGTGCCCCGACACCTTGAGCAGTTGCATGGTCTTCCAGCCCCACCCAGAGCCAGACTCCGAAGTGTTCACAAAAACCAGCGTGACATCGGCGAGCGGGCCGTACTGTGAGATTCGGACATCCTGAAACTTCTGGGTGAACGGCTTGCCTTCGAACACACCGCGCCTGAAGGATTCATAGCGACTTGCGCCTCCTACTGACCTGCCCGGCTTCTCCGAGACACTGATTCCCAGAGAAGATGGCTCCATCCCCCGAGGAGCCCATGAGGAAGAGTCGATTCACGGAAGAGCAGATGGTGGCGATCCTGCGCGAGGCAGACCGCACCACGGTGGCCGAGGCGGCCAAGAAGCACAAGGTCAGCGAGCCCACGATCTACGCTTGGCGCAAGCACTTTGGCCAGCTGGAAGTCGCTGACGTCAAGCGCCTGAAGGCGCTGGAGCTGGAGAACAGTCGGCTCAAGAAGCTGTTGGCCGAGCGTGATCTGGACATCGAGGTCCTGAAGGAGATCAACGCAAAAAAATGGTGAGCCCGCCGGCTCGACGTGCCCAGGTCACCTTCGCTCGCGAGCGTGGCCTGAGCCTGCGTCGGGCTTGCGGGCTCATCGGCATGTCCAGGTCCACCCCCAGCTACCAGCCGCGCCTGCCGGCCAAGGATGCGCCGGTGATCGAGGCGATGAAGGAGCTGTCGGCCCAATACCCGCGCTACGGCTATCGGCGCATCCGCATCTTCCTGCGCCGGCGCGGCTTCGAGCTGAGCTGGTCGCGCACGCATCGGCTGTGGCGCCAAGCGGGCCTGCTGGTGCCCAGGAAGCGTTCGCGCAAGCGCATCGCGTCCAAGCGACCTCGCGTGCACACGCCGTTCAAGGCCAACATGGTCTGGGCCTACGACTTCGTCTTCGACACGACCGCCACGGGCCAGCAGCTCAAGTGCCTGACTGTCATCGACGAGTACACCCGCGAGTGCCTGGCCATCGACGTCGCGGGCGCGATCCGATCCGAGCGCGTGATCGAGGTGTTGTCGCGCTTGGTGAGCGTTCATGGGGCGCCGCTGTTCATGCGCTCCGACAACGGGCCGGAGTTCGTCAGTCAGGCCATCCTGGAGTGGATCGCCAGCGCCGGCATCGCGACGGTCCTCAACGACCCAGGCAAGCCTTGGCAGAACGGTGCCGACGAGAGCTTCAACGGCAAATTCCGCGACGAGTGCCTGTCGGTCGAATGGTTCCGCTCGCGCCGCGAGGCCAAGGTCGTCATCGAGTCCTGGCGTCAGCACTACAACGAGGTCAGGCCGCACAGCAGCCTGCAATACTTGACCCCGACGGAGTTCAAGCAGCAACTCCGTCAAGACCTGCAACCCGCCGTCTTCTAGGAATTACTGTCTCGGAAATCCCGAGCAGGTCACTACGGCTCCATTGTTCTTGATCGCAGTTCCCGCACTCGCGAAAGGAATCTCCTTGTTCAGCAGCAGCGTCTCGAAAAGTGCCTGGTTCTTCGTCGAGACAGCCATCGTGTAGTTGTCCAAGAGTGCCAGGATCGCCTCTCGGTCCGCCCCCACGCTAGGGAATTCCTTCGGGACTGAAGCGGTTGCTTGTTCCTGCGCTTGGCCGACAGTCGAAGCCATCAGAAGAACGGTCGCAAGAACGGCGTTGAGGATTTTCATGGCTGGCTCACACTCCCATTGCAGTAGTCATATCGGCACACACGCGCATCCGGCTGGCGTTCACGCAAGACGTTTCCGCGGCTAAGCTGTCATGGAAGCGCATGTGCCGTGCGCCATGTTGGCCCAAGCGAAGAGACCAGTTGTTTCTTGGGCACTTTCCTTGACTCGGCTTTCGCGAAAGCGGCCACGACCTCCTGCAGCCGCTGCCCTCTGGCACAGAGGGCGCGCAGGCGGGACGATCTGGCTTCGAATGGCACCTCACCCAGGCGACTCAGAGGAGCATCCATGGACGACTACCAGCCAATCAACTGCGAGTTCCACGATCTGTTGGAAGCAGCGGCGACGCGCCGGCAGCGAATCCTCATCGAGTATCTCGATGAGGCCGGCCAGCCGAAAAGAACTTCAGCTATGGTGGTCGACGTGAAGAGCAAGGAAGGCGCCGAGTACTTGTACACGGACGACAGTTCCGTGATCCGCCTGGACCGCTTGGTCGCCGTTGACGGCCGAAAGCTGGCGGACTACTAGCGCTCCACAGCCTTTAGCGGACCACTGGGCCAAGCGCTCGAGTGACCGAGCAAACCGCGCTCTCCAAAGGGAGGCTGAAACAGGGCATGCCCCTGCCCGGCTCTCGTTGGCCCTCGAATCGCCGATCGCGCCGCAGCCCTACAGCGACGCATCATCACCCTCGGCGATAGGCTGGAACCTGCGCTGCTCGCGCATGGCGTCGAAGTCAGCCTGGCTGATGTCGCCTGTCAGATAGTGACCTTCGAAGCAGCTGACCTCAAAGCTCCCCAAGCCTGGTCGCAGGGCTGCCACGACACGCTTCATAGCGTCCACATCTTGGTAGATCAGCGCATCTGCACCGATGTACTCCCGAATCTCCTCGGTCGTGCGCCCGTGGGCGATGAGTTCCTCCTTGGTCGGTAGGTCGATGCCATAGACGTTGGGGAAGCGCACCGGCGGCGCGGCGGAGGCGAGATAGACCTTGCGCGCACCGGCCTCGCGGGCCATCTGCACGATTTCCTTGGACGTGGTGCCGCGAACGATGGAGTCATCCACCAGCAGCACGTTGCGGCCCTTGAACTCCAGGCCGATGGCGTTGAGCTTCTGGCGCACGCTCTTCTTGCGCGCGCCCTGCCCCGGCATGATGAAGGTGCGGCCGACGTAGCGGTTCTTCACGAAGCCTTCGCGGTAGGGCTTGCCGATGCGGTGCGCCAACTGCATGGCCGACGGACGGCTGCTTTCCGGGATGGGAATGACCACGTCGATCTCGTTGGGCGGCATCGTGGAGATGACGCGTTGCGCCAGCGTCTCGCCCATGTTCAGGCGGGCTTGGTAGACCGAGATGCCGTCCATCACCGAATCCGGGCGGGCCAGGTAGACGAACTCGAACATGCAGGGGTTCAGCGACGGGCTGTCGTTGCACTGCTCGGTATGCACCTTGCCGGTCATATCGACGAACAGCGCCTCGCCGGGCGCCAGGTCGCGCTCCAGCTGGTGGCCGGTACCCTCCAATGCCACACTCTCGCTGGCGACCATGAACTCGCCGTTCGCCGACTTGCCGAAGCAAAGCGGGCGGATGCCGAACGGGTCGCGGAAGGCCAGCAGGCCCTGGCCGGCGATCAGCGCGATGACGGCGTAGCTGCCCTTGATGCGCTTCTGCACGGCGCGCACGGCGGCGAAGATTTCCTTCGGCGTCAGCGGCAGGTCGCGCGCGGCCATTTCCAGCTCGTGGGCCAGCACGTTGATCAGCACCTCGGTGTCGCTCTCGGTGTTGATGTGGCGGCGGTCGATGGCGAACAGCTCGTCCTTCAGCGCGTGCGCGTTGGTCAGGTTGCCGTTGTGCACCAGCACGATGCCGAACGGCGCGTTCACGTAGAAGGGCTGGGCCTCTTCCTCGCTGTAGGCATTGCCGGCAGTCGGGTAGCGCACCTGGCCCAGGCCGATGGTGCCAGGCAGTGCACGCATGTTGCGGGTGCGGAACACGTCGCGCACCATGCCGCGGGCCTTGTGCATGAAACACTTCTGGCCCTGCATGGTGACGATGCCAGCCGCATCCTGGCCGCGGTGCTGCAGCAGCAGCAGCGCGTCATAGAGGAGCTGGTTGACGGGGGAGGCAGCGAGGGTGCCGACGATGCCGCACATGGCGAGGTCCTTAAGTCAATCTTGTGAAGCCGGCCTCTCAAATGCGCGGGGCCAACTGAATCGCCCCGGGTTTCGCGGAGGCCCGTTGGTTTAAGTCAGACGGTCACGGCCTGACCAGCGCGTTGTCGATGGTAGTTGGCCTCGAACTCGGCCGGCGGCAGATAGCCCAACGGTTCCATCAATCGGTGGTGGTTGAACCAAGCTACCCATTCCAGCGTGGCGAGCTCTACCGCCTGCTTGGTCTTCCACGGCCCGCGCCGGTGGATCACCTCGGCCTTGTAGAGCCCGTTGATGGTCTCGGCCAGCGCGTTGTCGTAGCTGTCGCCCTTGGAGCCGACTGATGGCTCGATGCCGGCCTCGGCAAGACGCTCGCTGTAGCGAATGGACAGGTATTGCGACCCACGATCCGAGTGGTGCACGAGGCCATCGTCTTCGGACGGTTTGCGGCCGTACAGCGCCTGCTCCAGCGCGTCGAGCACGAACTCGGTGTGCATCGAACTGCTCTGGCGCCAGCCCACGATGCGCCGACTGAACACGTCCACCACGAACGCCACGTAGACCCAGCCCTGCCAGGTCGAGACGTACGTGAAGTCCGAGACCCACAGCTGGTTGGGCCGCTCGGCGCGGAACTGCCTGTTGACCCGGTCCAGCGGGCATGGCGCCTTGGGGTCTGGGACGGTGGTGCGCACGGCCTTGCCTCGGCGCACGCCCTGCAGGCCCTGCTGACGCATCAACCGCTCGACGGTGCAGCGCGCCACCGCCACGCCTTCGCGGTTGAGCTGACGCCAGACCTTGTCGGCCCCGTAGACCTGGAAGTTGGCTTGCCACACGCGTTGGACCTGAGGCACCAGGCTGGCATCGCGCTGCGCGCGACGCGAGCACAGCGCCTGATTGCGCTGGCGAGCAGCATGGCGCCAATACGCCGACGGGGCGATCTGCAGAACGCTACAGATCGACTCGACCCCGAACTGCTGGCGATGCTGGTCGACGAAAGCCTTCAGGACTTGATGCGGCGGTCGAGCTCCGCCTGGGCGAAAAACGCGCTGGCCAGCTTCAGAATCTCGTTGGCCTTGCGCAGTTCACGCACCTCGCGCTCGAGCTCCTTCACACGCTGCGCCTCGCTGGTCGTCACGCCCTCGCGCACGCCCGCGTCGACCTCCGCTCGCTTGACCCATTCGTTCAGCGTCTGCGGCACGCAGCCGATCTTGGGTGCGATGGACTCGATGGCCGCCCACAGCGACGGGTACTCCCCTCGGTGCTCCTGCACCATCCTCACCGCGCGCTCACGCACCTCGGGCGAGAACTTGTTCGACTTGCTCATGGCTCAATCCTCTCAGAGTGTTGAGCCTCCTCGAAACCCGGGGCGATTCAATGTGCACTTGGATGTCTCTCGGTTCTGTATGCGAAAGATGATCACACGCAGGCAGCTGTGGCGGTGAGGTGTTGCTTTGCAGATAGGCCTGTTGTGTTGACCGAACGTCTACTCGGTGCGGCATCTCATCGCTGGACGTGATGGCCTACACGGCGGGGCGGCTGCCAGTCCCGCGGCTGGGGTCGTGCGAAGCTCCATACGGAGGCTCTTCACTTCCCGAAGTTGTCCCGCAGGCCCGTGATCTTGTTGAACACGCGCTTGCCTGTTGTTTGATGGTCGTGACGGTCGGTGACGAAGTAGCCGTGACGCTCGAACTGAAAGTGCATTTCAGCTGGAACGTCACCAAGAGATGGCTCCAGCCAAGCCTCAACGACGCGCAAGCTGCGCGGATTGAGCACGGTCAGGTGGTCACGGCCGCCAACGTCGGGTTGCGCTTCAGTGAACAGCCGGTCGTACAACCTGACCTCGGCCGCCACGGCCTCGTGCATTCCGACCCAGGTGATAACTCCTTTGACCTTGACTGCGGCCGCACCCGGAGTACCGCTCTTCGTGTCGGGCATCACATTCGCGAGTACGGCTGTGACCTGGCCGTCCGCGCCCTTCTCGCAGCCTGTGCATTCGATGACGTAGCCGGCCTTGAGCCTCACCTTGTTGCCAGGGAAGAGCCGGTGGTAGCCCTTGGGGGGAATCTCGACAAAGTCGTCGCGTTCGATCCAGAGCCTTGGGCCGAGCGTCAACTGCCGCATGCCCATTTCAGGCGCGTGTGGATACGTCGGCGCGCTACAGAGCTCTCGGTGCTCCTCGCTACCGAAGACGTCCCCGAAGTTCACCAACTTGAGCTCCAGCGGGTCCAGTACGGCACTTGCTCGGGCAGCCTTGCCCTCCAGGTCGTCGCGGAGGTATCCGTCGAGCACCGAGTAGTCCAGCCAAGCGTTCTGCTTGCTCACGCCGCTGGACTCAACCGTTGCACGAATGCTCTCGGGTGTATAGCCTCGGCGACGCATCCCAACGAGCGTGGGCATCCGAGGGTCGTCCCAGCCCTCCACGTGCCCGCCCTCCACCAACTGCCTCAGCTTTCGCTTGCTGGTAACGACATAGCTGAGATTCAGCCGACCGAACTCGTACTGCTTGGGAAGCGGGCGAGCCAGCAGCCCACCATCAGCCAAGGCTTCAAGCAGCCACTCGTAGAAGGGACGTTGGTCCTCGAACTCGAGCGTGCACAGGCTGTGAGTGATGCGCTCCAGGGCATCCTCAATGGGATGAGCGAACGCGTACATGGGGTAGATGCACCACCTGTCGCTCGTGTTGTGGTGAGTCGCTCGGCGAATCCGGTACAGGGTGGGGTCGCGGAGATTCATGTTCGGCGACGCCATATCGATCTTCGCGCGCAGCACCATCGCTCCGTCCGGGTAGCTTCCGGCCCGCATCTCTCGGAAGCGATTGAGGCTTTCCGCGACCGGCCGACTCCTGAACGGGCTCCCCGTGCCTGGCGTAGAAAAGTCACCTCGGCTTGCACGCATCTCATCGGCTGACTGTTCATCAACGTACGCCAGGCCAGCTGAGATCAGGTACTCGGCGGCCAAGTACATGAAGTCGAAGTAGTCGCTGGCGAAGTAGACGTTGTCGGGCTCGTTTGGGTCGGAGGTCCAGCCTAGCCAGGCCATCACGTCGGCGATGGCATCGACATATCGCCGCTCCTCCTTCTCCGGGTTGGTGTCGTCGTAGCGAAGGTGGCAAACACCACCGTAGTCGCGCACCAAACCAAGGTTCAAGAAGATGCTCTTGGCGTGACCGACGTGCAGGAATCCGTTCGGCTCCGGCGGAAAGCGAAGGCGCACCGCCGCTGAGTCTTCTGGCCAGCCTGCATGGTGTGCTGCGTCACCCGGCGAGCCTGCATAGCTCCGGCCGCTGTTGGCGCCGGTCTCGATGTCGCGCTCAATGATGCTGCGAAGGAAATTGTTGGGCTTGGCGGCGGCGTCGTTGGACATCGGGTGAGCACTCAAGACGGGTCAGCGATTGACTATCGGCACCCGACGAAGGCGTTCGCTTCGCTCATCCCTTGAGCGTGACGAGCTCTTCGGCAATGGTTGGATGCAGCGCCACCGTGTGCCTGAATTGCGCCCAGGTGGCGCCTGCGGTGAGCGCAACACCCACCATCTGAATCATCTCGGCTGCGCCCTCACCGAGGAGGTGGACGCCCACCACGCGGTCCGTGTCTTCGTTGATCACCACCTTCATAGCAAACTGGTCCTGAAGGCCGGCGAACGAGGTGTCCATTGGCCTGAACTGTGTCTTCAGCACGCGGACGCGGTTGAACTGGGCTCTGGCCAGCTTCTCAGACATACCAACGACGCCAACTTCAGGCGTGGTGAATACCGCTGTAGGCACGCGCGTGTAGTCCAGCTCAGCCACCCCAAGGTTGCCGAAGTGGCGGTCGGCGAAGGCCTGACCTTCGCGAATCGCAACAGGTGTGAGATTGAGCCGATTGGTGACATCGCCAACTGCAAAGATTGAGGGCACGTTCGTCTGGCCAATGCTGTCGACAACAACCGCTCCGCGGCTGTCGACAACAACACCGACCGCATCAAGACCGAGGTTGCGAGTGTTGGGATGCCTTCCGGTGCTGAGCAGCACCACATCGACATCAAGCTCTTGCCCGCCGGTCGTTGTGACATGCAGGGCGCCGTTCCTGCTACGGATCTGCTCGACGTTCTCATTCATTTGGAGTCGCACGCCACGTGCACGCAGCTGCTCATCGAGGACGGCGACGATGTCGTCGTCGAATCCGCGAAGCATGGAAGGCGCGCGCACCAACTGCGTCACCTCGCTGCCGAGTCCTCGAAAGATGCTGGCAAATTCAGTCGCTATGTAGCCGCCCCCAACCACCATGACGCGCGCCGGCAGGCTCTCCAGATGGAACACCTCGTCCGATGTGATCGCGAGGTCAGCCCCTTCGAAGCGCTGCCGGTCTGGAACGCCACCCGTTGCAATCAATATCTTGGACGCGGAAATTCGCTTCCCACTGACTCGAAGCTCCACCGTGTGCTCATCGACAAGCGCGGCGTCTTCATTGAAGGCCTGCACACCGGCATCATGGAGAGTGCGTCGGTAGATCCCTTCGAGCCTGGCAAGTTCGACGTCCTTGTTGGCAATCAGTCGACTCCAGTCGAACTTCGACGGCTCACTGCTCCACCCGTAGCCCTCGGAAGCCTTGAACTGGTCGGGGAAGCGGCTCGCGTACACCATGAGCTTCTTGGGCACGCACCCTCGGTGCACACACGTCCCCCCGTAGTTCGCACCCTCAGCGATGGCCACGCGTGCGCCGTGCCGGGCGGCGACCCGTGCCGCGCGCACTCCGCCCGAACCTGCGCCAATGACGAACAGATCTACGTCGAACTGATTCATAAGTAAGCGTCTGGCCAAGTCACCTTGAAGCTGCCGGCCCCGTCGGCAAGGATCGTGTCCACGTAACTTAGGTGGACACGATGGCAAGCGACAAGCCGCTGACAAGGCGGAAGTACAGCGAGACGAAGAAGACGCAGGTACTGGCCGAGTGCAGCCAGGCGGGCGCGTCGGTCGCCAAGGTGGCAATGGCGCACGGCATCAATGCCAACGTCGTGCACCGGTGGCGCCAACTCGCCCGTGAGCGCGTACCCGGCGCTGCGCTCCAACAGGCCGAGTTCATCGAACTGCCGCTTCCTGCGGCGACGGCTCCTTGTGCGCCCACAGCAGCGCCGACCGATGTCTGCGTGGAGTTGCAGCGCGGCCCGCTGGCATTACGCATCACTTGGCCGACCAGCGCAGCGGCGGAGCTGGCCGCCTGGACCCGCGAGCTCCTGCGTTGATCCGGGTCGATGCCATCTGGCTGGCCGTCGAGCCGCTGGACATGCGCGCCGGCACCGAGACCGCACTGGCCCGCGTCGTTAAGGTCTTCGGCGAGGCGCGGCCACACCACGCCTACCTGTTCGCCAACGCTCGCGCCAACCGCCTCAAGGTGCTGGTGCATGACGGCATCGGCGTGTGGCTCGCGGCGCGCCGGCTGCACCAGGGCAAGTTCGCCTGGCCGCAGCATCAGGGCGGCACGCTGAGCCTCACCCGCGCGCAGCTCGACGCGCTGGTGCTGGGCCTGCCCTGGCAGCGCATCGGTGAGGCCGGCGTGATCACGCTGCTGTAGCCCCGCGCGTCCTGCGCAATTGCAGCAAGTGCCGATGCGCGCGGCGCACTGCTTCGGCACCATCACGCCCTGTGATCGCCGACGCCCTAGACGCCCTCGATGAACAGCAGCTGCGCCAGGCGCTGCGCAGCGCGCAGCAGACCATCGCGTTCAAGCAGGCCGTCATCGACAAGATCACGCACGAAAACGCGCTGCTCAAGCGACTGAAGTTCGCGGCCAAGTCTGAGGCGTTCAACGCCGAGCAAAAGAGCTTGCTGGACGAGACCCTGGACACCGACTTGGCAGCCGTGGCCGCCGAGATCGAGGCGCTGCAGCCGCAAGCTAAGACAAGCGGCGACAAGCAAGTCCCCAAGCGCCAGGCACTGCCCGCACACCTGCCGCGCCGCGATGTGCGCCACGAGCCCGACGCAACCGACTGCCGCTGTGGCAGCCCCATGCAGCGCATCGGCGAAGACGTGGCCGAGAAGCTCGACTACCAACCCGGCGTGTTCACCGTCGAGCGCCACATCCGCGGCAAGTGGGTGTGCCGCTGCTGCGAGACATTGACCCAGGCGCCCGTCGAGGCGCACGTCATCGACAAGGGTCTGCCCACCACCGGCTTGCTGGCCCAGGTGCTGGTGGCGAAGTTCCTGGACCACCTGCCGCTGTACCGCCAGGAGGCGATCTTTGCGCGAGCAGGCCACGCCATTGCGCGCTCGACGCTGGCGCAGTGGGTGGGCGAGTGCGGCGTGCAGATGCAGCCGCTCGTCGATGCGCTGGCCGAGGAGCTCTTGCGCCAACGCGTGCTGCACGCCGACGAGACGCCGGTGGCGATGCTCAAGCCCGGCCACGGCAAGACCCATCGCGCTTATCTGTGGAGCTACTGCAGCACGCAGACGAGTAGCGTGCAGGCGGTGGTGTTCGACTTCGCCGAGACGCGCGGCGGGCAGCATGTGCGCGACTTCCTGGGCCTGCCCGGAACAGCCAGCAAATCCGGCTGGCAAGGCAGCCTGGTCACCGACGACTTCAGCGGCTACAAGGCGCTGTTCGAGCTCGGTGTCACCGAGGCCGGCTGCATGGCGCATGCACGGCGCAAGTTCCACGAGCTGTGGGCCAACCACCAGAGCACGGTGGGCGAGCAGGCGCTGAAGTTCTTCGGTGAGCTGTACGCAGTGGAGCGGGAGATCGCGAGCCTGGACAACGCAGGCCGGCTCGAAGCGCGACGACGGCGATCACGCCAAGTGGCCGATGCACTGCACCAGTGGCTGCGCCAGCAAAGGCAGAAGGTGCCGGACGGATCGGCCACTGCCCGCGCCATCGACTACAGCCTCAAGCGCTGGGCGGCGCTCACGCGCTTCATCGACGATGGCGAACTGCCGATCGACAACAACTGGGTGGAGAACCGCATCCGGCCGATCGCGCTGGGTCGGCAGAACTGGCTGTTCGCCGGGAGTCTGCGTGCGGGCAAGCGGGCTGCTGCGGTGATGAGCCTGGTGCACTCGGCCAAGCTCAACGGGCATGACCCGTACGGCTATCTCAAAGACGTGCTGGCCCGACTACCGACGCAGCCGGCGAGCCGGATCGGGGAGCTGCTGCCGCATCGTTGGCGGCCGCTAAGCACCGCAGCCTGAGCATCCTCGCTGCAACTGAACCGGCGGGCACTTGACCGAGCCGTACGAGCAGAACACGCAGCAGTCACCGGCCTTTGGGCGCAGCAGGGTCTTGCACTGCTCGCACTCGTAGAAGAACTGGCAGGCGTTGGTGGGCATTTGCTCGTTCTTGATGTGACCGCACTCGGGGCAGGTCAGCGCCGACTGCAGCTGCGCAGCCTCGGTCATGGCTGGCGCACCGTCGCCGGGAATCCTGCGTCCGTGGTCGCCTTGACCAAGGACGCGGCGTTGGTCTTGCTCGCATCGAATGCCACGGTGGCCGTCTTCTTGGCGAAGTCGACTCGGACTTCAGTCACCCCAGCGACCTTCTCCAGGGACTTCTTGACCGTGATCGGGCACGTCCCGCAGCTCATGTTCTTCACATCAAGCACCGCCGTCGTGGACGAGGCGGCAAGAGCCACCACGGATACCACAGTGGCCAAGGTCAGGATCAACAAGCTGCGCATGGGCAACTCCTTCAAAGAAAGTACGGCGCCACCCAGGGCACCGACAACAAGCCCAAGAGCGCGAACGCGACCAGCCAGAACACCAAGCGCTGCCGCCGAAGCACGGCGGGGTCAGCGCACGAAGCCCCGGGCTCACACACCTGCGCTTGCAGGTAAAGCTTGCGGAAGGCCAAGCCCAGGAACAGCAGCGTCGCTGCGACGAACCAAGGCCGGAAGGGCTCGAATGCGCTCAGGTGCGCGATCCAGGCGCCACTGATGCCCAGCATGAGCAGCGCCAACGGGCCAACGCAGCACACCGACGCACCGATGGCTGCGAGCGTGCCCGCCAGGAGCGAGCGATTGACCTTGAAGCTGACCATGGACCGCCGTGAGTGAGCTGTTTGCGAGAGTCTAGAGTCCGTACCACGGTACGGAGTCAAGGGGCCGCCATGTCGAATGAACTGACGATTGGGAAGCTGGCTACGGCAGCGGGCGTGAACGTGGAGACGATCCGCTATTACCAGCGGCGCGGCCTGTTGACGGAGCCGGTCAGGCCTGCCGGCGGCCAGCGGCGCTATTCGCCGAACGACGCCAGGCGGGTGCGCTTCATCAAGCGTGCACAGGTGCTGGGCTTCACACTCGAAGAGGTCGGCAGCCTGCTGACCTTGGAAGAGGCTAGCGCCTGCGCTGAAACCCAAGAGCTGGCCGCGCACAAGCTGCGCGTGATCGATCAAAAGCTGGCGGACCTTGAGGCGATGCGCAGCGCACTGGCGGGGCTGCTGCGCAAATGCCAAAGGGGCTCATCGACAGGGGGCTGCCCCATCATCCAAGTGCTGGACTCCGACTGAATACGGCGTCAAGACGGGATGGCCGGACGCTTACATTCATAAACCCTCCCTGGACGGAAATCCGGACCGGCGTTGGGGCATTCGGCAGCCTGCTCGTCTTGATGAACGCACCGTCGAGCCCTTGGCGCCGTGTGCGCTATGGCGGAGAACTGGAAAGCCTGCGCTCAGCGCTTATGCAGAGCTGCTGCGTTCATGCAGAAGCGCAGGCCGCTCGGCCTCGGGCCATCGGGAAAGACGTGTCCCAGGTGCGCGTCGCATACGTTGCAAGTCACTTCCATACGGGTCATGCCGTGACTGCGGTCAGCGTGATAGGCGACCAAACCAGGCGCGATGGCCTGTGTGAAGCTCGGCCAGCCGCTCTTGCTCTCGAACTTGGAGGAAGCGTCGAACAACTCGGTATCGCAGCCGCCGCACGCGTAGATGCCTGGCTCGAAGAGCTTGCACATGGCCGAACTGTGGGCGCGTTCCGTTCCGGCCTGCCTCATGACACGGTACTGCTCCGGGCTCAGGCGCCGGCGCCATTCGACGTCGCTGAGCTCCAGTCGGCGCGGAGGAGGAGGATTTCCATCGCGCGCCAGCTCCAGCACACCACGCCAAGTCAGGATGCTCGGATCAGCCTGGGTTACCGGGGGCGCCGCCTCCGCTCGCTTCAGCGCAGCCACGACGCGTTCGACATCAACCCGGAACTGGTTGTAGATCACCACCCCTTCGGGGTTCACGATGATGAACCACGGGGTCCCACCGTTCTGATAGCGCTGCATCAGCACAGAGCCAGCACCTTCACGCCCCTCACCTGCGTCATGACCGAAGACGATTGGCAGTGCGTACCGTCGCTGGGCCGCAACCATGCGCTCGTAGGTGTTGGAGTCGAAATCCTCGAACACGGTCTGCACAGCAGCGAAGCTGACGAAGGATGAGCCGCGGAACGCTTCCACCAGGCTCGCCAGTGCGGGGAACCCCGTCAAATGGCACCCTGTACAAGCGTCCTGGAAGCAAAAGATGACCTTGTAGGCGCCGGGCATCTTGTCCAGCCCGAATGAGGCCAATGGTTGGCCTGAAGCATCAATCCATTGCGTTACGCCAAGCTCAGGCGCGATCTCGTCGGTGATGCCGGCGGGCGAAGTGGGGTTCATCTAGGCTCCTGGTTCAAGGCTTGCAAGAACGATTCGCTATCCGAGATGAACTGCGGGGCGGGATGCTCGGATGCCATCTCCGCCTCTGTTGGGTCGAGTTCGGCGGCGCCTACGAAGGGGCGGCTAGAAACTCCCGCTAGTCACTTGACCAACCCACGACCGGCACCCAGCGTTGCGGCTGAGAACGCCGCTCAAAGAGCGATGCTGCCAAACGAGTCATGGATATCCTTGGCGAGCAAACGCGGTTGCTCAAATGCCGCGAAATGACCGCCCACCGGCATCACCGTCCAGCGCGCAACATCAAACACACGTTCGACCCATTCGCGTGGCGGCGTGATGATTTCCTTGGGGAACACGGCGTAGTTCAAAGGCACTTCGATCCGTTCGCCATGCGCAAAGGCGAGCGGCTTGGCCGCGTTTTCCTTGTAGATGCGTAGCGTCGCCCCGACGTTCCGCGAGAACCAATACACGCAGACGTTGGTCAGCAGTTCGTCGAGGTCGTGCTTCTCACCCAGCTCACCTTCGCCATCGCTCCAGGCATGGAACTTCTCAAGAAGCCAGGCCGCAAGACCCGACGGCGAGTCGACCAGCGCATGGGCCAAAGTCTGCGGCTTGGTGGCCTGGATGTGGCTATAGCCACCTTCCGCTTGCGCCCACTGTGTGCGGTAGGCGATCCAATCTGATTCCACCTTCGACAGGGGACGATCCTTTTCGCTCAACGGAGGCTGATAGCTGGCAGACATGAAGTTCAAGTGCAATCCCCGCACGGCGTGCGGGTACAGCCTTGCCAGCCAAGTGCTGACGCCCGAACCAATGTCGCCCCCTTGCGCGAAATAGCTGTGGTAGTCCAAGCCGCGCATTAGCTGATGCCAAAGGCCCGCGACCTTGCGGCTATTCATGCCCGGCTCGGTGGGTGCCGCAGAGAAACCGAAGCCAGGCAGCGATGGCACGACGACATCGAAAGACCTGCGACCGGGAAAGCCGTTTTGCTCAGGGTGCGTGAGCATCGGCAGAATCTTGACCATCTCCACAAAGGAGCCGGGCCAGCCGTGCGTGATGACCAGCGGGACGGAGCCGCTTCCGGCCCCCTTGGCATGGATGTAGTGGATCGCCTGGCCGTCTACCTCAGCAATGAACTGAGGGAGCGCGTTCAGCCGGCGCTCTGCCGCACGCCAGTCGAAATCACGCTGCCAATATTCGACGACGTTCCGTAGGGTGCGGCTTGACGTGCCGTCCTCCCAAGCCGGGGAGACGTCGGCTGACCACCGCGTTCCAGCAAGGCGTTGACGGAGGTCGGCCAAGTCTTGCTCAGGGATGTCGATACGGAACGGGGTGTGCTTCATTCGATCTCGCAAGTTCTCGGTGTGTCGAGCGGTTGGGGCGCATCCGCAGCTCAATGCGGCCAAACATCCAAGGCCGACCATGCAAAGGTGCCTGCGGGCGACCATCAGTCGAACTTGACCAGATCCTTAAAGATCAGGCGACCCCAACTGTTTCCGTACGCTTGCACGAGCGAACCACCGCCCCACAGACCGCCGAGGTTGACCGGCGCAAAACCAAGGTCTTCCGCCAGCGCGCCAACCTCCTTTGCCGCGCCGTCGTCATCACTCGCCAGGAACACCACTCGCCGTCCACCGCGAGCACCTGGGTCCTGGGCAAGAACGGCAGCGCCCAGATGGTTGAACCCCTTGACCAGCTTTGCACCAGAGAAAGCGTTCGCGAGGAACTGGGACGACGGCTGTTCTCCTAGTTGCCCAGGGGGAACACCGTAGGCATTCGTCACGTCGATGATGGTCTTCCCCTGCCAGTTGGGCAGCGCCTTCACGACGTCCGGGTGCGCCTCGAATCGAACGGCCAAGAAGATGATGTCCGCCTTGACCGCGTCGGCCAGAGTCTTGGGTAGGACCTTGGGGCCGATTGCGGCAGCTTCAGCTGCAATGCTTTCAGGTTCGCGCCTGGCGGCAACGGACACTTCGATGCCCTTGCGAGCGAACGCTTTGGCGAGTGCCTTGCCGATATTGCCGAAGCCGATGATTGCGTAGTTCATGTTGATTCCTCAGGTGGCTACGCGACCTTGGCGCCGTCTTCGAGCACGTGGGTGAGATGCCCCGCTGCCGTTGGTCAGCCCAGCTTGATGAGGTTCTGCAGGATCAGCGGCCCACTCTTGTCGATCAGCCTCCCGCCTTCATTCACCTTACCCAGCATGATCGGCGCGAAGCCCAGGTTCGCGACCAACTCGGCTATCTCCTTCTCCGCACCGGCGTCGTTGCTCGACAAGAACATGACGCGACGACCGCCGTCGGCCGCAGGGATCTCCCCGAGCAGCTTGGCCGGCATCTGGTTCAGCGTCTTGACGACCTTCGCGCCAGGAAAGGAGGCAGCGACCAGGTCAGTGGACTCCTGCCCCTTCAGCTCTTCTGGCGGGACGCCGTAGGTGTTCATCGCATCAACGACGATCTTGCCGGACCAGTCAGAGAGGGCGCGGCCGACGTCCGAGCGACCACGAAACAGAAAGGCCAGGATGACAACGTCCGCCTTCAGAGCATCCTGCAGCGTGGCTGGAACTACGTTGGCACCGAGTTCCTTGGCAAGGGCTGCCATGGACTCGGGCCCGCGCGTGTTGGCGATGCTGACACGAATGCCGTTGCGGGCGAATTGACGAGCGAGGGCCGTGCCGACGTTGCCAGAGCCGATGATGGAGTACGTCATGATGGTTCTTCCAATGTGGATTTAAGAGGCGCGAGACGAGCAGCGTGAGCAAGGCCTCGATCTGGTTCACCGCAGCGGGTCAGGGCAAGCGTCACCGGACCCATGGCCTCAATCCATCAGCCCTCATCACGCCGCTCGCCAGTCCGATAGACCTGAGGCCTTGCAGGCCTTCCCGGACCCACATCCGACTACTTCAGTGTTTGCAGATACGCGACGACGTCCGCCCGCTGTTTTGCGTTCTGCAGTCCTAGGAAAAGGTTTCCCATTCGATTCCCGGGAATCAGCTCCCTGGGCTTCTCGATATGTTTGCTGATGTTCTCTAGCGTCCAGACTAAGTCGGCGTTGGACATGGCAGTTGAGTAGTCATATCCGGGAGCCGTCCCAGCTTTGCGCCCAACCACGCCAGCAAGCGATGGACCCATTCCATTTGCACCAGGGGCAACAGAATGACAGGAGGCGCAATTTATGCCGAAGGCGGTTTTGCCTGCGACGACATCTCCACCGGCGCCCTGCCCTGCGCTGCTACTTTGTTCTGGCTTATCTTTGGCGTGATCGCCGCTGACCGCATCCTTGGGCAAATTAGTTTGTCCTTTGGGGCCGAGCGCAGGGTAAGCGTACGTGTAGACCCAATCGGAGCGTTTTGCGGGAATGTGGCAGCCTTGGCAATCCGTTTTGTAGTTTTTAGAAATTTGCACTCTGGTCGCCGGATCAAATTGTGCCCACCCCCAGCCATCGCCCCATAACGGATTCGACTGAAAGCGGTGCTTCGAATCCTTGATCATCATGAACCAGGTCTTGCTCTCATGAGCCCATGACGCGTTTCCCGTCGTGTGGGCAGCACCCAGCGTTGCCGACACTTCCTTGACAAGCACTGCACCGTCAAGAAATTCCCCTGTCGCCTTGAAATTGGCTACGTCGACCGCGCGCGTGTACACGGCGTGGATTTCAGCAACGCCAGCAGAACCGTTAACGGCCCACGACCCAATAAACACGTAGCCGTTTGGGAAGCCAGGTGGGAATTTGATGTTCCCAGTCTCGTCAACGAAGGACGAATACGCGCTTACTTCAGGCGGCTCGGATTGCGCTTGCTTGTATCCCGATACGAACAACAGCAACCCGGTAATGGCTATGGCTACCGCAAAAAGCAAACGTTGCTTAACCATGTATCGTCCTCAATCGCATCTCTGCCGAACTTTTGGTTTTGCGAGCGGCATGTCAGGAGACTTCCAAGCCTCCCGGCGATACAGGTCACTTCTTCGCAGGCGGCGACAGGGTCGGCAGCGGCGTGAGGATCGGCTTGTAGAGCTTGACGTAAACCATGTCTTCGTGGGCGTTGGCCATGTGGCAACCGGCGCACTCTGCAACCGGCTTGTTTGCAGCCTTGACTAGATACGGAGGAGCCGCGTGATTGAAGTTGAAGTAGCCCCAGTTATTTGTCGCGGCGAAACGCTTGCTGTCCTTGACGGAGACATCCAGACCGTTGACAGGCCCCGGGAAATATCCACGGCCGGAGGGCAAGATACGCGACCCATCAGGAAAATCCCCCTTGGGATGATCAACCAGCTGCAACTCCTTGATCATCATCGTGCCTTCCGGCCACTTGCCTGACGCGCGGTAGGCCTTGAATGCTGCGGGCTGGACGTAGACATTGTGAAACTCGGGGAAGCCAGCTTTGCCGTCGTTCAGGCCATGAGGCGTTAGCGGAGCACCGATGAAAATCATCTCTCGGAAATCCTTCGGTTGAACCAACTGCCCGTCCTTATCCCATACAGGCGGGATATCGATCTCTGGGTACGCCGGATCTGATCCAACTGCCATACCAGCACGCGCGTTCTTCGCAACGGGGGCTGCGTTGGCGGTGTCGATTATCTTGTCGCAGCCGGTTAGAAGGAGAAGGCACAGCGACAATCCGACGCTTCCAAGAATGCCGACATATCTTGAGCAAATGAGACTCATGAAACGACCCCTCAGGTTGGTTGTGGACGAGTAGGAAGCGATACCTTCAAACAAAAAACTTTGTTTCTCTCGCGATCAGCTTCAATTTTCGGCCTCGCCGAAAATCAAGCTTGTGTCGAATATCCGCTTTCAGCGCCACATGCGCGCCAATTCAGGGCCTGGTCGAGCGCGAAGAGCCGAGGCAAGCGTCGCTTGATGAACGCGTGCCAGAGAACTATTTGCAGCAGGGCTCGACCGACAAAACGAAACGATGTTGCGCCCGCCTCACCGCCTGTCGGTATCGCGAAATCACCATTTTTCCGATGCCGCATTCGATGAGACCGTGAGGCCGGTGGCGGGACCAATGAGGGTGCGATCGCGTTGATGTCGTGCAGCGCTTCTGCCACCGCGGCGTGCGTCGCTTCCGAGGCGAACGCGACGCCTTCGGCGAGCCCGACCTCCGCTTCTGTCACACAGAGCAAGCTCAACGGGCCAATGAGGCAGGTTTCCTGGTGCTCCAGTGCTGCAGCAGGATGGCCGCAGCAGCGCTGGCGGTTCAGTGCGAAGGTGCCGAACTCGTGCTGAGGCTTGACGCGCGCGGCCAGTGCCTTGTTGGTGGGCACGAAGTCCGGAGCCCGACGCCAAAGACTGCCACGATGACCAGACCGAAGACCCAGTGCAGGATGACCGACGTGCGGCTGTGTCGTGCCGGCACTACCGCCGTGGGCCGACGTGGCGTCCGCCCGCCCCCGCCAAGTGCCCTGAGTCCCAGATGAGTTGTGTTCACGTCGAACCCCTCACAGCGATGGCTGCATGCGTACGAATGTCGGGGACGCGTAGCGAATCTGGAAAGAAGCCCGGCCTGCTTCCGAGATTGAAATGCAGGCCTGGCTTAGCGCGTCCAATGTGAAAAGGCGGCTCTTGGCGAGACGCCCTCGGGCTGCGGTTAGCCCAGCTTGATGAGGTTTTGCAGGATCAGCGGCCCGCTCTTGTCGATCAGCTTCCCGCCTTCGTTCACCTTGCCCAGCATGATCGGCGCGAAGCCCAAAGCGGCGACCAACTCGGCAATCTCCTTTTCCGCGCCAGCGTCATTGCTCGACAAGAACATGACACGACGGCCGCCGTCGGCCGCAGGGATCTCCCCGAGCAGCTTCGCCGGCATCTGGTTCAGCGTCTTGACGACCTTCGCGCCAGGAAAGGAAGCAGCGACCAGGTCCGTAGATTCCTGCCCCTTCAGCTCTTCTGGCGGGATGCCGTAGGTGTTCATCGCGTCGACGACGATCTTGCCGGACCAGTCCGAGAGGGCGCGGCCGACGTCCGAGCGACCACGAAACAGGAAGGCAAGGATGACAACGTCGGCTTTCAGCGCATCCTGCAGAGTGGCTGGAACTACGTTGTCGCCGAGTTCCTTGGCGAGGGCTGCCATGGACTCGGGTCCACGCGTGTTGGCGATGCTGACACGGATACCGTTGCGGGCGAACTGACGAGCGAGGGCCGTGCCGACGTTGCCAGAGCCAATGATGGAGTACGTCATGATGGTTCTTTCGATGTAGGTTGAAGAGGCGCGTAGCTAGTCCATCAAGCGGCGATCGCCTTGATGTCTTGCAGGGCCTTCGCGATGGCCGCGTCCTTGGCTTCCGGCCCGAACGCGATGCCTTCGGCGCGCACGATCGTCACGTCGGTCACACCCAGGAAGGCCAGCAGGCCGGTGAGGTAGCTTTCCTGGTGCTCAAGCGCAGCAGCCGGGCTGCCGGCCGAGTACACGCCGCCCCGCGCCGACGCAATGAAGGCCTTCTTGCCCTTGAGCAATCCTTCAGCACCTGCCGCGGTGTACTGGAAGGTCTTGCCGGCCACAGCGATGCGGTCGATCCAGGCCTTGAGCGTCGTCGGAATCGACAGGTTGTACATGGGAGCGCCGATGACGAGGATGTCCGCGGCGAGCAGTTCATCCATGTAGCCGTTGCCCTTGACCAGGTCGGCATTCATGATCACGTCGTCGCTGGTCGCACCCATTCGAGCCGCCATGTGGGCGCCGGTGAAGTGCAAGACGGGGTCTGCAGCAAGGTCACGATAGGTGACCACCATGTCCGGATGGAGCGCCTTCTGGCGGGCGACGATTTCAGCGGTCAGTTGGCGGCTGACGGAGGCGGCGCCGAGGGCGCTGGAGTCAAGATGAAGGAGGTTCATGATGGGTCTCGAAGATGTTGACTAGGGTGGTTCGCAGCGGGCTTACTGCTTGACGGCTTCGACCTGGATGGTCAGCTTCACGGTGTCGGGGACGCCCAGGTTGATGCCCCAGCCCATGCCCCATTGGCTGCGTTGGATCGAGGTCTCGAAGTCACCGCCGCACACCTCGCGCTTGAGGAGAGGGTTCATGTAGCAGTTGAAGTTGGAGGCCTTCAGCACGACAGGCAGGGTCTTGCCCAGCAGCGTGAGTTGGCCTGCCACTTCGCTGACCTTTTCGCCGTTGAAGCTGAAGTTGCTGGCGACGAACTTGGCCGTCGGGAAAGCGGCAGAGTTGAGGAAGTCAGCGTTCTGCAGGTGCTTGTCGAACCCGGCCGTTCCGGTGTTGATGGAGCCCGTTTCGAGCGTCAGTTCGACCTTGCCTGTCTTGGCCGCCTTGTCGAATTGCACCGTGCCTTCCTTCTTGTCGAACCGACCGCGGTTGGTGGAGGTTCCGAAGTGGGTGACCTCGAAGGTCACGAAGGTGTGCGTGGGATCGATGCTGTAGGTGGCGACTTCCGCGTGAGCGGTGCCGACGAGAGCGGTTGCGGCCAGAAAGGCAGCGATGAGGGTCTTGCGCATGGTGAAGGTCCTTTCAGGATGAGTTGGAGGAGCGAGGGAGAAAGTGAACTGAGGGTGCTTAGAGCTTGCCGACGCCGGTCAGCGCAAACTTGAACTTGACCTGCACGTCGTCGGCGACCACCGACGTGTCAGCCCATTCGTTCTGGCCAATCTGGAAGGCCAGGCGCTTCAGCGAGAACGTGCCGATGGCAAGGGTCGTGGCGCCGTTCTGCGTGACGGCAACCGGGACCACGACGTTGCGGGTCGCGCCCTTGACGCTGAGCGTGCCGCTGACTTCGAACTTGCCGCTGCCCAGGCCTTTGACCGCAGTCGACTGGAACGTCGCCTGAGGAAATCTGGCTGTGTTGAACCAGCTGGCCTTGGACAATTCCGCATCGGTCTCGGGCACGCCGAAAGTGGCGCTGGCGACATCGACGGTGAACGCAATCCTGCTGGCCTCGGGCTTGGCAGCGTCGAAGGCCAGTTGGCCATCGAACTTCTTAAAGCGACCTTCGATAGGCACGCCAAGCTGCTTGCTGACGAAGACGATCTCGCTTTGCGCAGGCAGCAGCTTTTGCTCGGCAAAGGCGGACGTCGCGGCGCCCAGGAGCGAAAGTGTCAGAACCGCGAAGTAGGTGAAACGAGGGAACTTCATGGAGCCTCCTAGTGACGATTGAGACGGAAAGGTGTTCAGCGATGGCCGGGCCACATGCGGCTCAGCAAGCCATCGCGATCCCACAGCTGGTGCTTCACGGCTGCGATCGCATGCAGCAGCGCTAGGCCCATCAGTGCGAAGGCGCTGACCTGGTGCCAGGGCTTGATGAGCGCGGCCAGTGCCTTGTCAGCGGGCACGAAGTCAGGAACCGGCAGCACACCGAACAGCACCACGGGGAACCCGGCGGCCGAGCTGTAGGCCCAGCCAATGAGCGGCACGGCGAAGAACAGCGCGTAGAGCGCGATATGGGTCGCCTTGTGCAGCCAGTGCTGCCATGCAGGCATCGCCGCGACGATTCGCTCGGGCAAGGCGGGAGGCCGATGGGTCAGGCGCCACAACAGACGCAAGACCGACAGGGCCAAGAAACTCATCCCCGCCCACTTGTGCCAGTTGAACAACTTCAGACGCAGCGGAGAGAACGGCAGGTTGGCCATGAAGATGCCAGCACCGAAGACCGCGACGATCGCCAGGCCGAGAGCCCAGTGCAGGACGATTGCCGTGCGGCTGTACCGGCTCGAGACGGCCGCCGGGAACTGCGGCAGCGCCTGGCCTGCTTCGCCGAAGCCTCTCAATTCCAGATGGTTGGTTCTCATTTCGTATCCTTCACAGCGATGGCTGCATGGGTACGAATAATGAGGATGCGCCTCTATTTCCGGAAGACGGTATATTGAGATTCAATCCATCTGTTCTGGAGATGGAAGGGGCTTAAAGTGCTTGATGGCGTTTCCCTCGATCAGCTGAGAACTTTCATCGCCGCTGTGGACGAAGGCAGCTTCTCCGCGGCAGCGCGCAAGCTCAACCGCGTGCAGTCAGCAGTGAGCGGCTGGGTCAGCGGGTTGGAGGAGCAAATCGGGGTGGTGCTCTTCGACCGCTCCGGCCGTTTTCCAAAGCTCACGGCCGAGGGCGTACTGCTCCTTGCCGACGCTCGGAGCATCGTGTCAGGCGTGGATACGCTGAAGGCCCGAGCGAAGCTCATGGCGGGTGGCCAGGAGACTGAGCTCTCGGTGGTGGTCGACGTGTTCTTCCCTACTGCGCTCGTCAGCGCCGCCGCAAAGGCATTTGCGAGCAAGTTCCCGCTGACGCCGCTGCGCTTGTTCGTCGAGGGCCTTGGAGCGGCCTATCAGCCTGTGCTTGACGGGCGATGCAGCTTGGGCATTCTTGCGACCCTGCCGAACCTGACGTTCCCGTCGCTGGTGAGCGAGCGCTTGGGCGAAGTGCCGCTGGTATCGGTCGCTGCCGCGAACCATCCACTGGCGGCATGGCGTGATCGGATACCCCGAGGCGAACTGGCGAAGCACGTCCAACTCGTGCTGACCGACAGGTCGGACCTCATGGCGGGGCGCGACTACGGCGTGGTGGCGACGTCATCCTGGCGCCTTGCCGACCTGTCGACCAAGTACGCGTTTCTCAAGGACGGCGTTGGCTGGGGCGGCATGCCGCTCCATATGGTTGAGAAAGACATCGCCGACGGCAAACTGGTGGTGCTTGACGTGGCCGATACGCCTCGCACAGGCTTCATGGTGACCATGTCCGCCTATCACCAGGCGTCCGAGCCGCCCGGGCCGGCTGGGAGATGGTTCGTTGACTACCTGAAAGCAGCCTGCGAAGAGGTGCAGGCATCTTCGTGAAGTCCTCGATGCAAGTCTCCGATGGGCTCGGGGACAAGCGCTGACCACTTCGAGATTTAAGAGTGCCACCACCTGCGACGGCCCAGGTAGTACAGCGTCACCGTCGCGAACACAACGCACGCCACAGCCACGGACGCGAATGCAAGCGGGTGATCCGCCAGCGGAATGCCAGCGACATTCATGCCCAGAAGTCCCGTCACGAAAGTCGTCGGCAGGAACGCCCCGGCAACGACGCTGAGCAGTTGGCTAAATCGAGCCTGATGACGGTCTTGCATACGTTGCGCCTGCGCGGACACGATGGCGATTCGATCGCTCAGAGACTGCAACGACTCCAGCAGCAAAAGCAGCGTGTCCAGCGCCTCGCCCCACCGAGCTCGATGCCTATCGGCCACAAAGTGGTAGCTCAGCCCAGTGAGCCGCTCAAGGACAACCCTTTGAGGGCTCAGATGTCGCATCAGGCCAGCGATCGTCAATGAACAGGAAGCCAATTCGCCGCACGCCTTCTCGCCCTGATCCCTGTCGACCAGGCGATGCGCGTCCAGCCCAGCAACCGCTTTTTCGAGGGCGTCGACGGTGCTGTCCACCTCCGCTAGATGCGCGTCGATCAAGTCTGCAAGAAATCCTGCTGAGGTACTTGGCCCCTTCCCAAGAGCAAGTTGCTCTCGCAAGTCCATGATGGGATCGACGTCAGCCTCACGGGTGGTGATGACTCGGTCGGCGTCTATCCAGACCCTTAGGCTGATCATGTCCTCGGGCCTGAATCCCTCGCCCTGGCGCATTGCCTTGAGCAGCACCATGACACCGTCATCATGGGCAACGATCCGGGAGCGCGTTTCCTCCCGCAGCATCGCGTCAGCAATGAATCTGTCCAGGTGCTCGACGTCGACCAGGTAGGCGGCCGTCTCGGCGTGCTTGATGCACATGTGTAGCCAGCTGACGTCACTCGTGGTGTGGCCCGCCGATGGCGCCAGGTCTATCCGGTGCACATACCCGGGGCCAACCTTCTGTTCGTCTAGGGTCTCGTCTTTCATTTGGCCACCTTTCCAAGCTCAGGCTGCGCGTCGCCACTTCGCTGGCGGACTGCTGCACCTTTCTCGGGCAGTGCTTCTGCTTCGCTCAGTGAGAGGACCGGGTCTCCGACTTGAATCCAGCCCCCCTGGACCACGCGCGCAGTGACGCCTCCGTGTCCACGCATGGCGTTGTACCCACCGCGGCCCAAGATGGTCTCCATGCGCGAGCACGGTGCACATGGCCCTGTGACCTCCAGCAGCACGTGGTCGCCAATCCGGACCATCCGCCTGTCACCAGGGAACGGTGAGTCCAAAGCCAACAGGTTGACGCCGGCAACAACCAGGTTGCGTCGCAGGTCGCGCGCATCAACGCTGTCCCGACCAGACCAGGCCGCTAGAAGTGGCAAGTGCTCGGCTTGAATCAGCGTGACCTCGCGACGCAAGAACTCGTCACCGACTCGGAGCTTCTCCGACCGATGGTCGCCGAGCAGCCCTCGGCCAGGCTCAATTTGGACCCGTTCCGCCCAGACCGCCGACTCTCGGCGCTTCGGTCTAAGGACGATGGCGTCCAGCCGACCGTCACCGGCGTGTTGCGTCACAAGGGTTCGAAGGCTGCTGCTCATGTTGTGCCTCGATGCTTGAAGTTCGGTTGCCGAGTACGAGCTGCGCACTCACATCTCTTCCACTACGCCGATACCCAGCAGATCCAGCCCTTGCTTGATCACTTCATTAGCCACCCGGCACAGTTGCAGCCGCAATCCGTCGGTGACGCCGGCGTTGGACAAATGGCACGATTCATAGAATTTTGAGAACAGGCTTGCCAGTTCGTACAGATATCCACACAACAGGTGAGGAACATACTCGGAAGCCGATGCCGACAGCATTTCTTCAAACCTAGTCAAATGCAGCGCCAACCTCCGCTCAGCCGCATGAGAAAACTCATTCCTCACGGTTACCGGCTGGCCTTCCACCTTCCTTATGAGGCTGTTGCTTCGAACGTAGGCATATTGGATGTAAAGTGCTGTATTGCCTTCGAACGACAGCATGCTCGACAGATCAAAAGCGTAGTTGCTTAATCTGTGCTTGGACAAGTCGGCGTATTTAATAGCTCCAACACCAATCACCGATGCAATATTTCGCCTCGCACTGTCCGGGATATCAGGACTTTTGGAGGTGACGAGCTGATACGCCCTCTCCTCTGCCTCCTCAATCAGATCGATGAGCTTGACGGTTTCGCCGGAGCGTGTCTTAAAGGGCTTGCCATCTGCGCCCTGCACGGTGCCGAAGGCAACGTGGTCATAGGAAACGGATTCACCACAATATCCGGCTCGGTCCGCGACATCAAAAAGCTGGCGAAAGTGCAATTCCTGGCGCGAGTCCACCACATAGACGCATCGATCTGCACGTAGAACTTCAGTTCGATACTTCAGAGCCGCCAGATCTGTTGTCCCATACAGGTATCCGCCGTCGCCCTTCTTGATCAAGAAAACACTGGGCATCCCCTCTCGCGCCTGGAACCCAGGTGTGTCCACCACCACCGCTCCGTCGCTATGACTAGCGATGCCCTTGGCCAACAAGTCCGTCACGATGCTGGGCAGCTGGCTGTTGTAGAAGCTCTCGCCGCGGACATCCTTCCGAGTGAGCTGAACGCCCAGCTTCGCGTAAATCCGCTCGCAGTGCTGCATGGACGATTCGACAAACTCTCGCCAAATCTGGAGCACGTAGGCATCTCCGCGTTGCAAGCGTAGAACGTGGCCGCGTGCCTTTTCAGCGAATGCTTCATCAACTTCGAAGCGAAGCTTTGCCTTGCGATATAGAACTTCCAAATCCTGAAGCTCGAACATCCGCTCTGCACCATCATGCTCAAGCAGTTGAGCCACCAACATCCCAAACTGCGTCCCCCAGTCACCAACGTGATTCTGGCGGATGACCTCATATCCTAGATACTTGTAGATCCTGGCCAGCGCATCACCGATGACGGTCGAGCGAAGATGCCCCACATGCATCTCCTTGGCTAGATTGACAGATGAATAGTCAATTACCACCCTTCCGGCGTTGTCACCGACATATCCGTCGTTGCTCCTTGGTAGAACCCTTTCAAGCTCGCTGATCAGATAAGAAGAACGTAGCTTGACGTTGATAAATCCAGGTCCGGCCAAGCTCGTAGATTCGATCAACGGACTCGCCTCCAATCGTTCGACAACCGCGGCAGCCAACTCCTTACCGTCCCGGCCAATCCTCTTGGCGAGCGCCATTGCCCCGTTGACCTGATAGTCACCCAGGTCAGGCCTTGCAGAAACGGCGACCAACGGATCGCCTTGCGCACCAGCCTCTTGGAACGCCTTGGAAAACAATTGTTCAAGTTGGGGCAACGGGGACATTAAGGCACCATCTGGCCATTGATCTGAAAGGACCCACCACTGTGGGCAGAGGGCTCCGTGCGTCGCGGGCAGTGACTGACGGCGGTCTGCCAAGCTCAAGCTCGGCCGGCCGGTCGGCCAAACCTGCAGGCAGGTCTGGAGCGGCCTTACCGCGTGGCCGGAGCGATCGGCGCGGCTCGGCACCGACCTGCTCTTCGGCGCGCCAGCGCTCGAAGGTGCATTGCGCGATCAGCCACCGAACCGCTCCGTGCGCACCGCCCCGTCGGGCACCTGCAGTGCCCTGAGCATGGTTGTGACGCTCTCGACGAAGGAATTGCTGCCACACACGTAGTGGGCTGCCGTCGTGGACGAGTTGTCACCCAAGCGCTGGAGCGCAATCGCCAAGTCCGCCGCGCTAAGGCGGCCGATCCGGTCCTGGGCGCGAGGGGCCGAAACATCTCGCGATAGGGCCAGTCGACTGTGGAAGCCCTTGCCGCCCTTCTCCCAGTTCTGCAGCTCGGGCCAAAGCATCACGTCGACCAAAGTGCGCGCGGCGACCACCAGCACCATGGGTGAGGTGCTGCGGGTGTTCACGTGGTGGGCCGCCATCGCCAGCAGCGGCACCACCCCAGAACCACTGCCAATGAGCAACGTGGGCTGCTCGTCCTTTGCCCGCCAAACGAAATGCATCCCCACCGGCCCAAGGATCTCGATCGAGTCGCCGACCTGGGCCTCATCGTGAAACCACGGAGAGACCTCGCCATCGGAAAGGCGTTCAACACCGAGTTCGTACACGCCCTCCAGATCCGGCGGCGACAGAAGGGAGTAGCTGCGTTGAGCCTGGTAGCCATCGGGTGCCGTCAGCCGAATGTCCAAGTGCTGCCCAGCTAGAGGACGGCGCCACACGTCCGGACGCAGGACAACGCGCCGCACGAGAGGGCTAAGCTTTTCTATGGCTTCTATGCGGGCGCTTTGCCACTCGAGGCGACCGCCGGCGTCGCTCACATCAGCCATATCTCTCTTCCTTGAACGGGTCACCGCGCATGTGATATCCGCGAAGCTCCCAGAACCCAGCTTCGTTCGCCTTCGTGAACTGCAGTGAGGTCACCCACTTGGCAGACTTCCAAAAATAGAGGTGCGGCACCAGCAATCGAGCAGGCCCGCCGTGCTCCGCTTCAAGCGGCTTGTCATCGAAGTGCGTGGCAATCATTGCCCGACCACCAACCAGGTCCGCCAGTGGAACGTTGGTGCTGTAACCGTCCAACGAGTGAGCAAGCACCCAGGGCGTGGGAGGGGCAAGACCAGCAGAGGCCAGGAGGGTGTCGATAGTGACCCCACGCCACCGCGAGTCGAACTTCGACCACGTGGTCACGCAGTGGATGTCGACCACCTGCTCGGTCTGCGGCAGCGCCTGGAACTCATCCCACGACCACACGTGAACCTTCTTCGGCCCTACCTTCAACGCGAACTGCCATTCAGCTTGCGGTAGTGCTCGAGGAGTTGGACCCGCCGTCAGCACCGGGAAGCCCTGCGTCAGCGATTGCCCTGGCGGCAGACGCCCACCATGGTCGTTGCCGCCGCGGTTGCGTCCCATGAACGATCGATTGATAGGCATTTCGGAAATCTCCCGATGCTGTTCGTTGATGATCACCCCCACACAGACGTCCCGCCGTTTGGTCGCTTTGCCAATCGACTCGTTGTCTTAACCGGCCGTCTACTTCACGCGGAACGATGCGCCTGCGCGCGATGGATTCTTCGGGCCCGGGCCGCGTACACCCTCCGCATGCACCCGTTCCGCCGGCGCGAGGACGGGGAAAGCACAAGCCCTCCCCTTTCTCGGCTTAGTTCCCAGTCGCCGCTGCCTTCGGCAGCGTCCAATGGCCGCGCGGGTAGTGGCAGGTGTATCCGTTGGGACGACGCTCCAGGTAGTCCTGATGCTCCGGTTCGGCCTGCCAGAAATCCCCGGCGGGCTTCACTTCCGTCACGACCTTGCCAGGCCAGATGCCGGATGCATCAATCTCATCAATCAACGCCCTTGCGACCGCGTATTGATCATTGGAGGAGTAATAGATTCCAGACCGATAGGAACTGCCCCGGTCATTCCCCTGCCGATCCACCGTTGTCGGGTCGTGAATCTGAAAGAAGAACTCCAGCAACTCACGATAGCTGAGGCGATCTGGGTCGAAGATGACCTCAATCGCTTCAGCGTGCGTTCCGTGGTTTCGGTAGGTCGCATTCGGAACATCTCCGCCGCTATACCCCACGCGCGTGCTGCTTACGCCCGGAATCTTTCGAATCAGGTCCTGCATACCCCAGAAGCAGCCTCCGGCCAAAATTGCGGTTTCAGTCTTGCTCATACTCAATCCCAGTGTTGAACGGTTGAAAGTGGATTCAGATCCAGCGTGAGTGCGGGCCTGCAAGCGGACTGTCAGGCGCATCACGCAGTTCAGATAGTCACCTTCCCGGCGAGAGGCAAGGCTTGGATGCCCATCCGAGTCGCGACCATCTGATCACCGAATCTGCGGCATCCACAGCCGACCTCAAGGTGTCGCAGGAAGGTTTCACTTTGCTTGCAGTCCAGTCGCGTATGCATTGCGTCCGCCGGGCCCGTACGGATTGGCCGACAAAGCTTGGTTGCACAAGCAACCCAAGCTTCCTACCCGCCGCCGACCACTTTCGCGCTGGCGTTTCCGATTGCGGGCGGCCATACTTGGAACGCCCCTTTCCTTTCGCAGTTTTTGCGCAAATCGAGGAGGGAAAGGGCTATCTCCCCTTTGCGGCGATGAACATATTTCACAGGGTTCGCGACAAAAATGGATGACCCACTGAACACTTTATTTACTCGCTTTCGTCCTTCGGCAAAGATGGCGTTCAGCGGCACCGTCTGTGGGATGTTGAATGACCAACACGAGGTGGAGCTGGGGCATCTGCATCTGATGCGCGCCGGACGCATGACGGTGCAGCCCAGGGGCAGCGATGCCGTGCGCTTGGATGAGCCTGGCCTGGTCTTCCTGCCTCGCGCCATCCCCCACACCCTGACTGCTGACGAAGGGAACGATGCGACGCTGTTGTGCGCCACGATCGAAATCGGCCAGCAAGTCGGTTCTCCGTTGGCGTTGGCACTTCCAACCGTCGTTGCCCTCCCTTTCCGTGAGATGCCCCAGCTACAGCCTGCCCTCGAGCTGTTGTTCGCGGAGTTCGCGAGCACAGCCAGCGGGCGCGGCACCGCGCTTGAGCGGCTGCTTGAGTACATCTTGATCCTCGTACTTCGCCACCAGATCGACGCCGGAAACACCAAGACGGGCTTGCTGGCCGGATTGGCCGACCGGGGTCTGGCGCGTAGCTTGACCGTCATGCATGAGCACCCAAAGCGCGGTTGGAGTCTTCAATCACTTGCCGAAGCCGCCGGAATGTCGCGAGCTCGCTTTGCAGATCGCTTCCACGAGGTGTTGGGCACAACACCCATGGCATACCTCTCAGCCTGGCGCATCAGTCTCGCCCAGGATCTGCTTCTCAAGGGACGACCAGCCAAGTCAGCGGCCGCGGAGTCGGGCTACACCAGCGCAGCTGCGTTCACACGTGCGTTCACTCGGAGCGTCGGCAAGTCGCCTACCCATTGGCTCGTCGACAGGCAGACCTCAGACGCCTGAAACATCACCTCATCCGCTCGACTTGAACGGCGGCCTCCATGCCTTTGCGAGATTGCGAACGTCGGTCTTGACGGCGCCGCCGGCCGCCAACGACCGGATGTCGACGGATGTCCCTATCTTTCCAGTGAGTCTGAACATTTCAGCCTTTCGACGCAGCGCTTAGCGAAAGCATCTGCTCATGCAGCTGACAAAGCTGACCTGCCCCCAGAACCCGTACCAATCGATTTGAGGAATCCGCTGGGTTGAAGGAGATTACTCCTGGGTCTTCTGCGGCGCCGGCACGGCGCCGCCGGTTGTTTGACGATGCTGAGCGGCGAACTT
>Ga0233424_10000647_pt1 | contig 40759 bp, 44 predicted proteins | sample Watercolumn_Towu_FD_181011 | JGI IMG/M metagenome (GOLD analysis project Ga0233424, IMG submission 181011) | Freshwater microbial communities from Lake Towuti, South Sulawesi, Indonesia - Watercolumn_Towuti2014_125_MG | ecosystem: Environmental > Aquatic > Freshwater > Lake | place: Indonesia...
CATGTGCGTGATCATGTCGGCGATCCGCCGGCACGCGGTGCGCGCCCGATCGAGCCGCTGCGCGGTCTCGGCATCACCGTCGTGGCGCTTCGCGAGCAGGTCGAGGTGCGCCACGATCACCGCGAGCGGGTTGTTGATCTCGTGCGCGGCGGCGTTCGCGAGGCGCGTCACCGCGCGCAGCGCCTCCGCCTCGCGCTCCGCGCTCGCCGCGCGCTCGCGATCGGTGATGTCGACCACGATGCCCTCGAGCACCGTCCCCTCGCCGGGCGTCTCGATCGCCGCCACGTTGATGAGGACCGAGATCGGCGTGCCGTCCGCGCGGCGCCACTGGAACTCGGCGTTGCCGAGGCGCTCGCCCGCGCGCTGCGGGAACGCGACCTTCGTGGTCTCGTCGCGATCCATCGCGAGATCGTCGATGCGCAGCGCGAGCACCTCGTCACGCGAGCGATAGCCGAGGATCCGCACGAGCGCCTCGTTGCAGTCGAGCGCGCGGCCGTCGAGCGTCGTGCGGAAGATGCCGGCGAGGTTGCGGTCGAACAGCTCGCGATAGCGCGTCTCCGCCGCCTCGGCCGCGCGCCGCCGCTCCTGCGTCTCGGCGAAGAGCCGCGCGTTGTCGATCGCCACCGCCGCCTGCGCGACGAAGCTGCCGAGCAGCTCCTGCTCTTCCTCGCCGAGCACGACGGGCCGGTGCTGGCTCAGCGCGAGCACCGCGAGCAGGCGCTCCTGCGCGAGGACCGGGACACCGTAGAAGCTGCGGAGATCGTGCCGCTCGCACCACGCGCGCGCGCGAATGCCGACGTCGCTCGCGAAGACGTCGGGGACGTGAACGGGCCGGCGCGTCAGCGCCACGGTGCCGACCGCGCCCTCGCCGAAGCTGAACGGACGGCTCGGAAAGTCGGCGCCGACGGCCGCGTCGGACCAGGCGCGCACCGTCGCCGTGCGCGCCGCCTCGTCCACGAGCCAGAACGAGACGACCGGCGTCGCGGTGATGTCGGACGCGGCGCGCGCGATCGCGACGAGGACGGCGTCGAAGTCGAGGGACGACGACACCAGGCGGTTCACGCGCTCGAGCGTGCGGAGGCGCGTCGTCATGTCGACGAGCGCCTCGTTCGCGTCGGTGACGCGCCCCACTTCCGCGTCCGCGCGCTGCAGCGCGGTCTCGGCGCGGCGCCGCCGCACGTCGGTCCGTTGCAGCGTCGCCGCCGAGAGCCACACGACCACCGACAGCGCGATCACGGTGCCGACGATCGAGAGCGCGATCGCGAGCTCCGGCCCGTACAGCGCGGCGCGGCGCCCGGCCTCGACGAGCCAGCCGACGACGACGGGCGTGCCGATGACGACCGGCAGGAGCCGGCGCACGACGACGCCCGCCGGCGTGTCCGCGTACGCCATGCGCATGAGCCCGCGGTCCGGGCGCGCGAGCAGCAGCCCGGCGCTGAGCACCACGAGCGCGGCCGCCGTCTGGACCGCCGCCGCCGACGAGCCCGACAGCCCGATCACGCCCGCGGCGAGCGCGAGGATCTGCGCGATCGCGCCGGCGCCGGGCAGGTCGAGGAGCAGGAACGCGACGGCGCTCGTGACCAGCCCGAGCGCGATGACCGGCGGCAGCCGCCCGCCCGCGGTGACGAGATCGTGCAGAGCGGCGTGTCCGATGTCGGCGCGCATGTCGAGCGCGTAGTCCACGAGCGTGAGCAGCGCGATGGCGAGCGCGACCGCGGCGGCGACGCGACGAGGCGGCCGCGCCCACGCGCGCGACGGCGTGCCGGCGAGCAGGACGAGCGCGCCGCCGAGAAGCAACAGACAGAGCGCGGCGCTCGCGTGAATCGCGGGGAGACGGCGGCTCGCGCTCGTGAGCGCGCCCGCGTCGAAGAGCCATCCGGCGAGAACGACGGCGCCGATCGCGGTCACCACGGCGCCGGCCACGAGCGCGGCACGCAATGCTCTTGCCGGCACCATCGTCACGCGATGCTACCATGCCGCTACGGTGATCACGCCAAGACGCGCGCGCGAGCGCGGCCACTTCGATCACGGGTGGCTCGACACCTGGCACACGTTCTCGTTCGCCGATTATCACGACCCTCGCCACATGGGCTTCCGCCAGCTCCGCGTTCTCAACGACGACACCGTGCGCGGCGGCCACGGGTTTCCCCCGCACGCCCACCGCGACATGGAGATCGTGACCTGGGTGCTCGACGGCGCGCTCGAGCATCGCGACGACATGGGCAACGGGTCGGTGATCCGTCCCGGTGACGTGCAGCGGATGAGCGCGGGGACGGGCGTGGTGCACAGCGAGTTCAATCCGTCGAAGGGCGACGCCGTCCATTTCCTCCAGATCTGGCTGCTTCCCGACGCGCGCGGCCTCCGGCCCGAGTACGAGCAGACGCACGTCGGCGACGACGACCTGCGCGACACGCTGCGGCTGATCGGCCACGGGCCCTCGAGAGCCGGCGGCGCGGTGACGATTCATCAGGATGTCGGGCTCTACGCGAGCCGCCTCTCGCCCGGCGCGAAGGTGACGCACACGCTCGAGCGGGGACGCTTCGCGTGGCTCCACGTCGCGCGCGGCGACGCGGCCGTGAACGACACGACGCTCGGCGCCGGCGACGGCGCGGCGATCAGCGGCGAGCCGGCGCTGACGATCACGGCGAGCGGGTCCGCCGAGATCCTCCTCTTCGACCTCGCGTGATCCCCTCGACGCTCGCACCGCTCGCGCTGTTGCTGGCACTCGTGATCGTGACGCCGGAAGCCCGCGCGCAGACCGACGAGAAGGCGGCGGCGGAGCCGGTCATGCGCCAGCTCGAAGCCTTCCGGAAGAACGACTACGACACCGCGTACACGTTCGCGTCCGAGCAGATCCACCAGCTCTTCGATCGCGCCGCGTTCGAGCGGATGGTGAAGACGGGGTACCCGGAGATCGCCGACTCGGTGCGCGCGAGCGTGGTGGCGACGCGCACGGGGCCGGACGGCCACGTCTATCTCGTGATCACGATCCGCGGCGCCAACGGTCAGCAGATCGAGGCGATGTACGACATGGTGCGCGAGAGCGGGAGCTGGAAGATCAACGGCGTCGTCGCTCGCCCCGATCCGGGCGAGGAAGCCTAGGCCTCGCGCACGCCGAAAAGGAGCCCCTCGGCGCGGACGGGAAGCCGCGTGACGGCGGCACCGCGTACCGCATCGGCCACGGCATTCGCGAGGGTCGCCGGAGCGCCGATCGTTCCCCCCTCGCCCATCCCCTTGAACCCGCCCGGCATGCGCGGTGACGGCGTCTCGAGATGGCCGATCTCGAGCGCGGGCACGTCGTCGGCCTTCGGCAGCGCGTAGTCCATCAGCGTGGCGGTGAGCAGCTGCCCGCCGGCGTCGTAGACGATCTCTTCGAGCAGCGCCTCGCCCAGCCCCTGCGCGACCGCGCCGTGGATCTGGCCCTCCACCAGCATCGGGTTGATGACGGGCCCGCAATCCTCGACGACCACGTAGCGCGTGACGCGGACGCGCCCGGTGTCGCGATCGATCTCGACGGCGGCGACGTGCACCGCGCCCGAGAACGTGTGGCCCGGCGGATCGAAGTAGATCGTCGCCTCGAGGCCGGGCGCCATACCGGACGGAAGGCCACCCGCGGGCGGCGCGTACGCGAGGCGCGCGAGGTCCGCCACCGCGATGCCGTGATCGGGCGCGCCGCGCACGCTCGCGCGGCCGTCGGCGAGCACGATGTCGTCGGCGCTCGCCTCCAGGCGGCTCGCGGCGAGCGCGCGGAGCTTCGTGCCGATCGCGTCGGCCGCGGCGACGACCGTGCCGCCGAACGCCACGGCGCCGCGGCTGCCGAACGTCCCGCTGCCGACAGGCACCACCTGCGAGTCGAACGGCATCAGCCGCACGCGATCGAGCGCGATGCCGACGCGATCGGCGATCACCTGCGCGATCGCCGTCCCGTGGCCCTGCCCCTGCGTCGGGAAGCTGAGACCGCAGCGCACGGTGCCGTCGGCGTCCATGATGACCTTCGCCGCCTCGATGCCCGGAACGTCCATCATGCCGCGCCCGCGGAAGACCGACGATCCCATCCCGGTGAACTCGGTGTAGCAGCCGAGGCCGACGCCCACGAGCCGGCCTTCGGCCCGCGCCGCGTCGCGCGCGCGCGTGAGCTCGTCCCAGCCCGCCGCAGCGAGCGCGGCTTCGAGCGCCTTCGGATAGTCGCCGCTGTCGTACACGAGGCCGCTCGGCGACGTGAACGGATACTCGCCGCGCCCGATGAAGTTGCGGCGGCGAATCTCGGCGCCGTCGAGGCCGGCGCGCGCGGCGACCAGATCCAGGAGGCGCTCCATCACGAACGCGCCCATCGTCATGCCGACGCCGCGATAGGCGCCGAGCGGCGGCTTGTTCGTGCGCAACGCCATCACCTCGAACGCGTACGCCGGCGTGCGGTACGGCCCGGGCAGGATGGCCGCCGTGCCGAGCGGCTCCAGCGCCTGCGTGAGCGGGAACACGTGGTGCGCGCCGGCATCCGACAGCACGCGCGCGCGCACGCCGAGCACGCGGCCCTCCCTGTCGGCGGCGATCTCCGCCTCGACGCGCTCCTCGCGCGCGTGCGCGGCGGCGCCGAGACAGTCGCGCCGCTCCTCGATCCACTTCACCGGGCGTCCGAGCATGCGCGCGATCGCGGCGACGACCACGTCCTCAGGGAAGATCTGCACCTTCAATCCAAAGCCGCCGCCGACGTCCGGCACGATGAGACGCACGCGCGTCTCCGGAAGGTCGAGCGCGACGGCGAGCGCGCCGCGCAGCACGCGCGGCGTCTGGCTCGACGCCCACGCGGTGAGCGTCTCGCCGTCCCAGTCCGCGATGAGCGCGCGCGGCTCCATCGGGGACGCGGCCACGCGCCCGTGGCTGAACGTCTCGCGCACGGTCACGTGCGCCGCCGCGAACGCCGCGTCGACGTCGCCGCGCCCTCCCCTGCGACGCACGAGCACGTCGCCCGCGGCGAGCGCGGCATCGAGGCTCGCCACGGCAGCACGCGGCGTGTACTCGACGCTCAGCAGATCGCGCGCATCCGCGACGGCCGCCGCGGTCTCGGCCACGATCGCCGCGACGGGCTGGCCGGCAAACTGCACGGCGCCGTCGGCGAGCAAAGGCCACGGGGTCGGCGTGAAGCCGCCGCCCTCGAGGTTCGGCGTCAGTGGACGCGCGTGGCCCGCGAGATCGGCGGCGACGATGACGGCGGCGACGCCGGGCATCGAGCGCGCGGCCGCCGCGTCGATGGCCCCGAGCGCCGCGTTGGCGTGCGGGCTCCGCACGAAGCCGAGGCGCAGCATCCGCGGGAGCACGATGTCGTCGGCGAAGCGCCCGCGGCCGCGCAGCAGGCGCGCGTCCTCGAGCCGTCGGACGGGCTGCCCGGTATAGGGCGGTGTCACGATACGGCGACGCCGGTCGCCGCGGCGCGCTCGCGAACCAACGCCGCGTGACGCGGCGTGACCGGCGTCACGATGTAGCCGTCGCGACCGTCGCCGATCGTCAACGACCGCGTCCCCGCCCACGCGAGGTGATAGCACGCGATGTACGCGCACACGTACGCGTCGAGCTCGTCCTCGGCCCGCTTCAGCGCGGCGAGACTCGCTCCGCGCGCGGTGGCGGCGGCGACGGCGCCGGCGAGGCGCGGCCATGCCGGGCTCGCCGTCACGTCGAGCGGCGGGTCGGCGCGCTTGAAGTCGAGCAGCCCTTGCACCAGCTCCGCCATCGCGGCATGCCGCACCGCCAGAGGCCGGTTCTGCTTCGCCTTGTACGGCAGCCGCTTCTTGCGGGAGAGGAACACGACGAGCGCCGGGTGCGGAAACACTTCGATGGCCGCGCGGACCTGCGCCTTGTCCGAAGCGCGAACCGGGGTCGTCCGCAGGCGCAGGCGGCGCGACAGGCGTGCCGCGCGGACGACGCCGCGGAGAAGCGTGAGGTTCGCCGGGTACGGCACCGCGTGCTCGGCGGCGAACGCGGAGGCGATCACGTTCTCGCACGCGCGGCGTCCCGTTCGGTTGCGCACGATCAGCGGCGCGTCGAACGCGACGAGCAGCTCGCCCCCATCCCATGCGCGAATCCACGAGACGATCTCGTCGTCGGACAGGAGACACGCGGAGTCGAGCACGCGCCCGTCCTCGACGACGCAGACGCCGGTGCAATTGCGCGGTCCCCACGCGAGGTCGACACCGATCACCCTCACGCGGCGTCACCCAGGCGATGGAACACGAGCCCGTCGAGCAGCTTCGGGTAGAAGTGCGTCGACTTCTGCGGCATGAGCTCGCCGCCGCGGACCACGGCCCGCAACTCGGCCGGCGTCGTCGGCGCGACGAGGAACGCCGCCTGGAACTTGCCTTCGCGGGCGAGTCCTACGGCTTCGGCCTGGTCGGCCGTGTAGTCGACGTGTGTCTTGGCGTCGAGCTTCTCGTCGGTGATGTCGAGCAACGGGCGCAGGAGACCTTCGTGGAGGATCGACACCGCCAGCGCGCGCCACGCGGGCGACGTGCCCGCGGGCCACGCGATCCGCGCGAAGGCGTCGTCACGCAGCGTCAGCACGGCCGCGTGCTCGCCCGCGACGACCGCGAGCCGGCGATTGGCCGGACGGAACGCGAGCGGATCGGGGAGCGGCGCCACGTCGAACCACGCCGCCGCGCGTGAGAGAAAGCGCGCCGGATCGAAGTCGATCACGTTGTGGACGAGGCGGTGGTTCGGCAGGATCGTGAGCCCGGGCCCTTCGAGCGGAAAGAATCCCATCAGCTTGCGCCGCGCCGCCGGGTTTCGCGTCGCGTAGTCCACGGCGGTCTCGTAGCGATGATGGCCGTCCGCGATGATCACCGGCCGCGCCGCGAGATGACGCGTGACCTCGGCGATCGCCGCCTCGTCGGTGATGCGCCACAGCGCGTGCCGCTCGCCCTTCAAATCGCGCGCTTCCACCGCCGGCGCGCCGCCGGGATCGATGAGACGCGCGAGCCGCGCTTCCGGATCCTCGACCAGCATGAACAGCAGGCCGATGTCGGCGCCCGTCGCCTCGAGCAACGCGAGCCGGTCGCGCTTCGGCCCCGCGTGCGTGCGCTCGTGCGGCAGCACTTCACCCCGCGCGTACGGCGTCACCTCGCCGAGCGCGACGAATCCCCTCCGCGTGATCGGCGTGCCGCCGACCGTGTACGTCTGGTGGTACGCGTAGATCGCGGGCCGCTGCTCGCGCGCCCACGCGCCGTCGGCGACCCACTGATCGAGCGCCCGCCTCGCTCCCGCGTAGCCGTCGGAGGGGGCTAAGGGCAGCGTGAGGCGGACGATGTTGTGTGGGTCCATCTCGTGGAGCCGGCGCTGCTGCTCCGGGCTGATCTGGTCGTACGGAGGCGCGACGACCGGCGAGACGTCCGCGACGCGCCCGATCCCGTAGCGATAGCCACGGAACGCGTGGATCTTCACGACGCGACGGCCACCGCCTCGATCTCGACCTTCAGCTCGGGGAACGCGAGCCCGGCCACCTGCACGATCGCGCTCGCCGGCCCGTCCTTCGGAAACGCCTTGAGCCGGGCGGGCGTGATCTCGTCGAGGTAGCGCATGTCGGTCACGTACACGGTGACCTTCACCACGTCGGCGAGCGTGGCACCCTCGGCTTTCAGGATCGTCTCGATGTTCTTCAGCGCGAGCTCGGCCTGCTCCGCCGCGGTCGCCGGAATCTTGCCGTTCAGATCCATGCCGACCTGGCCGGCGACGAACAGCAGCGGGCCCGACGACACGCGCACGCAGTTTGAGTAGTACCCGCGAATCGGCGCCGGGACGCCCGGCGGATTGGTCGCGACTTTTCGTGACGGCATCGGTGGCCTCCTTGCCGCCCCGAATCGTACCTCAGCCCACGCTGAGGTACGCGCGCCGGATCTCCGGCTGCGCGTCGAGCGCCGCGAACGCGCCCTCGAACTTGATCTCGCCCTTCTCGATGATGTAGGCGCGGTCGGCGAGGCGGCGCGCGAACGCGAGGTTCTGCTCCGAGAGCAGGATCGTGAGCCCCTCGCGCTTGAGCGCGGCGATGTTGTCGGCCAGCGCCTTCACGACGACGGGCGCCAGGCCTTCCGACGGCTCGTCGAGCAGAAGGAGGCGCGGCCCGGTCATCAGCGTGCGCGCGATCGTCAGCATCTGCTGCTCGCCGCCCGAGAGGCTGGCGTCGCGCTGTCCCGCGACGGCGCGCAGCCGCGGGAAGAGCGCGTAGACGCGCTCGAGCGTCCAGCGGCGCACGCCGGCCTCGCGCGGTACAGCGCCCGCCTCGCCGACCATGAGGTTCTCGCGCACGGTGAGGTCGCCGAAGATTCGCCGGTCTTCAGGCACCCGCCCGATCCCGCGCGGCTGATCGCGTGCGTCGGCAGCCCGCGCAACGGCCTCTCCCCGAGCGTGATGCTCCCGCGCGTGACCTCCACGAGGCCCACGATCGCCTTGAGCGTCGTCGACTTCCCGGCGCCGTTGCGGCCGAGCAGCGAGACGACCTCGCCCGCGCCCGCGCGCAGGCTCACGCCGTGGAGCACGTGGCTCCTTCCGTAGACGGCGTGGACGTCGCAAAGCTCGAGCGTCAGCGGTCGCTCCGCATCAGCCGCCTCCGAGCGTGCCGGCGACGATCTCCTTCACCCGGCGCACGGCTTCCTCGTAGGCTCGCGCGTCGTGGCCGATCGTGGCGCCGGCCTGCACGCAGTCCTCGCGCGTGGGCGGCCGGCCCGTCGCGCGATTCACCACACCGCTCTCGCGCTCCTCGGTCGCGCACGCCCACCGCCGCACGCCCGGCAGACGCATCGATGGAGGGACATCCGGCAGATCGAAGAAGTGCGGCGCGCCCTTCAGCTCGAGGAGCGCCGCGTCGGCGCCCGCGCGCGTCAGCCGGGCGACGTACTGCCGGCACGGCTCGATCGGAGCCCAGTCGTCCGTCGTTCCGTGAACGATGCGGATGGGCCGCGCGCTCACCTGCTCGTCCTCGCGGTAGCCGGCCGCGCACGGCGGATAGAGCGCGAGGTGGAGCGCGAACTCCGCGTGCCTCGGCCCGTGCATCCGCTGGAAGCGGCGCACGCTCGCGTGGAGCGCCGCCCAGCCGCCTTTCGAGAATCCCATCACCGCGACGCGGCGCCCGTCGACGCGCGGATGCGCCGCGAGCACGCCGAGCGCGCGGTACGCGTCGATCAGCATCGCGGCGTTCGACAGGCGCGCCGGGTCGGTCGACGTCTCGCTGATCCCGCGCGCGTCGAAGCTGTCGAGCAGGAACGCGCCGAGCCCCATGCTCACGAACGTGTCCGCCCAGTGCCGGATGTTCGGGCTGATCCCGGTCTCGCCGTGCACGAGCAGGACGAACGGCAGGCGTCCGGACGCCGCGGGCGCGCGGAGCTCGCCGCCGACGGTCGCCGGTGTTCCCGCGTTGCCCGCGAGGAACTGCGCCTCCGTCGGCGTCGCGCTCGCGAAGCTGATCGGCTGCGTCGCGATCACCGGCATGTCGCCGTGGCCCGCGAGCACCGCGACGGGGAGCGCGACGAGCGCGAGCACGAGCGCCACTCGTCTCACGGCACGTCGTCTCCGAGATACACCGCCTGCACTTCCCGGTGCGCGCGCACCTCGGCCGGCACGCCCTCGGCGATCAGCCGCCCCTGGTACAGGACCATGACGCGGTCCGCGGTCGTGAAGACGACGTCCATGTCGTGCTCGGTGAAGAGCACGGTCAGCCCGCGGTCGCGCGCGATGCGCGCGGTCAACGCCATCAGCGCGCCGCGCTCGGCCGGCGCCATGCCCGCCGTCGGCTCGTCGAGGAGCAGGAGCGACGGGCCGTACGCGAGCACGCCGGCGGGACGCTGCCGCTGGTCCACGAGCCCGACCTGCTCCAGCAGCGCGGTCGCCGGGCCGACCTCCAGCGTCCGCGCCGGACGAAAGAGCACGCGACGCTTCCGCACGTGCGAGATCCGCGCGACTTGCACGTTCTCGAGCACGGTCAGCGTGGCGAACGTGGCCGTGATCTGGAACGTGCGGCCGATGCCGAGACCCCAGATCGCCCACGGGCTCATGCCGGCGATCTCGCGGCCGCGAAACTTCACGGTGCCCGCGTTCGCCTGGAGCTGGCCGCTCAGGATGTTGAAGAAGGTCGTCTTGCCCGCGCCGTTGGGGCCGATGAGCGCGCGGATCTCCCCTTGGGGCAGGGTGAACGAGACGTCCTCGACGGCGTGCACGCCGCCGAACGATTTCCTGACGTGCTCGACCTCGAGGGCCGCGTCAGCCACGTCTCAGGATACCCAGCACTCGACGGGGGAACACCGATCTTGATCGCCGGCTGCTGCGCGGTGAGCGGGACCGCCGCGGCCGCGACGAGCGCGACCGCCGCGACGAGCCCGAGCATGCGCGACGCTTTCATGAGCACCATCCTCCGATGTGATGCTCCATCAGCGCGCGCGCGCGCCCCGTCGTGCGCTTCCACGGCGGCGAAGAGCGCGGCGTGCGCGCGCTCGACCTCGTCACGATCGCCTTCGCCGAGCAGGCCGCGCGGCGCGACGATCTCGGATTCGATGTCCATCAGCACGTGGATCGCCATCGCGTGCACGGGATTGCGCGCGGTCGCGGCGAGCCGGCGGTGGAACTCGAGATCGAGCTCACGCGGATCGCGGCCGCCCGCCATCACGGCGAAGCGCTCGTCGAGCAGCGCGCGCAGCTCTTTCACGTCGAGGTCGGTCGCGCGCTCGGCGGCGAGCCGCGCCACCTCGGGCTCCATGATGAGCCGCGCTTCGGCGAGCTGCGTGGCGGTGAGACGGCCGAGCTGCAGCAGCGTGCGGAAGTCGCGCGACACCACGCGCGCGTCGAGCGCGCGCACGAAGTGGCCGCCCGCGGAGCCCTGGCGCACTTCGAGCAGTCCACGGTGCTCGAGCGCGCGCAACGCTTCGCGCACGGCGACACGGCTCGCGCCGAAGCGCCGCCCGAGCTCGCGCTCGGACGGAAGCTTGTCGCCGCACGTCAATCGCCCCTCGTACATCGCGCGCTCGAGGTGCGCCACGATGTGGTGATAGACGCGCGGAGCGCCGGCGGACGGCAGCACGGCGCCACTCTCCGGCGAAAGGATGGCGAAGTCAAGCGCGCGAGCCCACGCCTGAGACACTACCCACGCCTGCTATCGGTAGCCATGTCGGCGCGCTCCCTGTATGGTGGACGTGAATGAGCGCCGCGGCCGCGGAGCCGGATCGCCGCAGACGGCTCACCCACGTGACGGACCTCGTGCGGGCCCTGCCGTCGGCCATCGCCGTCGACGATGTGCTCCACCGGATCTCAAAGGCCGTCGCCTCCGTTCGCGACGGCGCCGTCTGTGCGATCCACCTGCTCGACGAAGCCACCGGTGCCTGGCGTCCCGCACCCGGCGCATGCCAGGCCGATCTGACCGCGCCGTCCGTCGTGCGCGACACCGCCGGCCGATGGCAGGCTCCCTGGTCGCCGAGCTACGACGGAAAGGCCGGGCTGCTCGCGATCGCGATCGCCACGGGTGAAGCGCTCTTCGGCGTGGTCATGCTGCGTGTCGATCCCGCCACACCCGTCAGCGCCGAAGAGCGCGAAGTCGTGGAGCTTCTCGCCGCCGAGGCCGCGCTCGCGTTGCACATGGCGCGTCTCCACGGTCGCGCCCAGCGACAGCAGCGCGAGGCGGAGGAGCTCGCGTGGCTCGCGCGCGCGCTCAACGAGACGCTCGACGTCACCGAAGTCGGACGCCGGATCGTCGACAGCGTGCTGCTACTTTTCGGCGGCACGTTCTCACGATTGCGAAAGCTCGAGCCCGATGGATCGCTCACCGCGCTCGCGTGGGCCGGCCGCCGGCCCGATCACGTCGAGCCCAACAATCCGCTCACGATCGAGGCGGGCGCGCTCGCGGGCTACGTCGTGCAGGAGCGGCGGCCCGTGTGGTCGCCCGACGTCCTCGCCGATTCCCGCCTGCGCCTGAGCCGGGAAACACGCGAGTCGCTGATGCGCACCGGCGACCGCGCGGTGCTCGGTGTCCCGCTGCGCGCGAAGGGCGTGATCATCGGCACGCTCACCGTCGGCGATCACGCCGGCCGCGTGTGGACCGAGACCGACGTGGCGCTGATGGAGGCGTTCGCGGACCAGGCGGCGCTCGCGCTCGACAACGCGCGCCTCTTCGCCGCCGAGCACGCCGCGCGCGCGACCGCGGAAGCGGCCGAAGAGCAGCTGCGCCAGGCGCGGAAGATGGAAGCGATCGGCCTGCTCGCGGGCGGCATCGCGCACGACTTCAACAACCTGCTCACGGTCATCTCCGGCCGCGCGCAGCTCCTGGACGACCTCGTCACCTATCCGGAGACGCGGCACGCCGTGGAGATCATCCAGACGACCACGGACCGCGCGGCGTCGCTCGTGCGCCAGCTGCTCGCGTTCGGGCGCCGCCAGATGCTGCATCCGGCGGTCGTCGAGCCGAACGTCGTGGTCCGCACCGTGACGAGCCTCCTGCGCCGGGTGATCGGCGAGCACATCGAGCTCGTGCTCGAGCTCGGCGCGGACGTGAGCCAGGTGCTCGCGGATCCCGGCCAGCTCGAGCAGGTCCTGATGAACCTCGCGGTGAACGCGCGAGACGCGATGCCGTCGGGCGGCCGGCTCACGATCACGACGACGGAAGTGGGCGTCGACGAGACGTTCGCGCGCCGTCACGTCGGCGCGGAGTCGGGCGTCTACGTGCGGCTCACCGTCAGCGACGTCGGGCACGGCATGGACGAGGCCACGCGCGCGCGTGCGTTCGAGCCGTTCTTCACGACGAAGCCGCAGGGCAAGGGCACGGGCCTCGGGCTCTCGACCGTCTATGGCATCGTCCGCCAGAGCGGCGGCTTCATCGACCTCGACTCGCAGCTCGGCGTGGGGACGACGTTCCGCATCTACCTGCCGCGCGCGACGGGCGGCGTGGAGCCCATCTCCACACCCGCGCCGCCGCCATCACGCGACGTGCTCGGCACCGAGACCGTGCTGGTCGTGGAGGACGACGACGACGTGCGCGGGATCACGTGTCAGGTGCTCGAGCTCAACGGCTACACGGTGCTCGAGGCCGACGACGTCGAGGACGCGGTGCGCCTCGCGCGCGATCATCCAGGGCCGATTCACCTGCTCGTCTCGGACGTCGTGATGCCGCGCATGAGCGGGCCCGAGCTCGCGGAGATCGTGCGCGAGCTCCGTCCCGACATCGCGGTGCTGTACGTGTCGGGCTACGCGGACGAGAGCCGCTTCTACGGAGCACGCGCGATCGAGTTCCTGCCGAAGCCGTTCCAGATCGCGGAGCTCGTGCGCGCGGTCCGCGAGCGCCTCGACCGCCGCGGCGCGGCCTAGCTCCCCTTTCCCGGTATCATCCGGTTCATGACGAAAGCCGAACGCATCGCCGCCACGCTCGCCCGCCGTCCGACCGATCGCTCCGCCGTCGCCTTCTGGAGACACGTGCCCGACGTCGACCACACGGCGCGCGGCCTCGCGGACGCGATGCTCGCCTTCCACCGGCGCTGGGACCTCGACCTCATCAAGGTGATGTCGAGCGGCGTGTACTGCGTCGAGGACTGGGGCTGCGAGGTCGCCTACCAGGGCGCGATCAGCGGCGCCAAGCAGTGCACGAGGCACGCGGTGCAGTCGCGCGCCGGCTGGGCGCGCATCAAGCCGCTCGATCCCGGCGCCGGCGCGCTCGGCCGCGAGCTCGAATGCGTGCGCCTGATCGCGCGCGAGCGTCACGACGACGCGCCGATCCTCCACACGCTGTTCTCGCCGCTGACGATCGCGCGAAAGCTCGCGGGCGACCGCGTGGTCGCGGATCTTCGGGAAGCGCCCGAGGCGGTGACGCCGGCGCTCGACGCGATCACCGAGACGGTGGCGCGCTACGCGGAGGCGACGATCGCGGCCGGCGCCGAGGGGCTGTTCTTCGCCACGCAGGCCGCGTCGCCGGAGAGCTTCAGCCGCGAGGAGCACGACACATATGACCTGCCGCGCGTGCAGCGCATCCTGCGCGCCGTCGAGGGACGATCGAAGCTGACGATGCTCCACGTGCACGGCGATGCGCCGTTCCTCGACGCGTTCGAGTCCGTGCCCGCGCACGCGCTGAACTGGCACGATCGGACGACGTCGACGTCGCTCGGCGCGGCGGCGCGCAGGTTCAAGACGGCCGTCGCGGGCGGCCTCGACCAGCACCAGACGCTGCGCAAGGACACGCCGGCCGCGGTGGCGGCGGAGACGCGCGACGCGATCACGCAGACCGGGGGGCTCGGCCTGATCGTCGCTCCGGGTTGCGTGGTTCCGCTGGACGTGCCGGACGCCGCGCTCGCCGCGGTCGTCGACACCGTGAAGGGCGCACGCGCATGAAACGCGTCGTTGCGAGCCTGCTCGCATTCTTTGCTGTGTGGGGGGCTTGGGGGGCGCCCGGAGCCCCCCAACCCAAGGCCGAGCTCCGCGTCGCGATTCCGTGGACGCCGGAGAACCTCGATCCGACGATGAACCTCGCATCCATCCGCGCCGCCGTCGGCGCGAGCCTGTTCGACTCGCTGGTCGGGCGCGACGCCGACGGCAAGATCGTGCCCGAGCTGGCCGAGAGCTGGAAGACCCTCGACGACACCACCTGGCAGCTCAAGCTCCGGCGCGGCGTCGTCTTCCACAACGGCGAGCCGTTCAACGCGGAGGCGGTGCGCTTCACGATCCAGCGCGTGCTCGACCCGGAGCAGAAGTCGCCGAACCGCGCGAACATCGCCGAGATCACGCGCGTGGACGTCGTCGACGAGACGACCGTCAACCTCGTCACGGCGAAGCCGTACGCGCCGCTGCTGAACCGGCTCGTCGACTTTCCGATCGTCCCGCCGAAATACACCACCGAGAAGGGCAACCAGGGCCTGACGCTGCGGCCCGTCGGCACGGGCCCGTTCAAGTTCGTCTCGCTCGTCAAGGACGATCACCTGATCGTCGAGGCCTTCGACAGGCACTGGCGGGGCGCGCCGAAGCTCGCGAAGATCACGTTCAAGCCGATCCCCGAGCCGTTCACGCGCACGGCGGCGCTGCGCAACAACGAGGTCGACCTGATCACGACGGTGCCGCCGAATCTCGGCCGCGAGCTGGAGAAGACGAAAGGCATCGCGGTCCAGCGCGTGCCGTCGACGTGGCGCATCTATCTCGGGCTGAACGCGCTCAAGAAGCCGCTCTCCGACGTGCGCGTGCGCCAGGCGCTGAACTACGCGACGGACGTCGAGGCCATCATCAAGAACGTGATGGACGGCAACGGCAAGCGCACGGAAGGCCCGATCACCGCCAACATGTTCGGCTACGACCCGGCGGTGCGCGGCTACACGCCGGATCCCGCCAGGGCGAGGAAGCTGCTCGCCGAGGCCGGCTATCCCGACGGGCTCGAGATCACGCTCGAGTCACCGCAGGGCCGGTACCAGGGCGACAAGGAGATCGCGGAAGCGCTCGGCGGCCAGTGGCAGAAGGCCGGCTTCAAGCCGAAGGTCGTGGTCGCCGAGTGGGGGGCCTACTTCAAGCGCTACCTCGGCAAGCAGTTCCAGGACGCGTACCTGCTGGGCCTCGGCGGCCCGATGCAGGATGCCGACGAGCTCTACAACCTCGTGAGCTCGAAGGGCCGCGGCCTCTACTACAAGAACGAGAAGGTCGACGCGCTGTTCGACCTCGGCCGCGGCACGCTCGACCCGGCGAAGCGCCGCCGCGCGTACTCCGACCTGGCGAAGACCATGATCGAGGACGCGACGTGGGTGTTCCTGATGCAGCAGGTCGACATCTACGCGCAGCGCGACCGGCTCTCCTGGACCCCGCGCGCCGACCAGTGGATGCATTTCGAGACGGCTACGCTCCGCTGAGCCCGTACTTCGCGAGCTTGTAGCGCAGCACGCGCTCGCTGATCCCGAGCGCCTCCGCCGCCTTCGTCTGGACGCCGTCGGCCCGGCGAAGCCGCCGGCCGCGAAGCCCGGGCACATCCCTGGACCGGCGCCGTGCATCATCGCCATGCGCCCGCCCATCCATCCGGGACCGCCCGAGCCGGGGCCGCCACCCATGCGCCTCCACGGGAGCTCGGCCGCCGCGACGGTCGCGAGACCCTCCTTCCCGACCTGACGGAGAGGCATCGGGCGTGCCACGGCCGCAACTGCAGGAAACACGGGCGAAAGCGCGATGCGGGACCGCGCGGCGCGCGGCCCCGTTCGACGTTTTCGTCGAGCGTGTCGACGATGTCGTCGTCAGCGGCATCCGCGCGAGGTTCCGGTACACTACCGGGGACTCTGCGAGGAGGCGCCGTCATGGACGACGAGACCGCAACCGCCACCGTCGCCGGCTGCGCGCAGGTCTTCGACCTCCACGCGCTGAAAGACTTCGCGGCCGACAGGCGCGTGCGCAAGATGCTGTTCAAGTCGGACCAGCTCTGGTCGGAGATCGCCTGCTACGAGCCCGGCCAGTCGACCGTGATGCACCAGCATCCGAAGGAAGAAGAGGCGATCTTCGTGCTGCAGGGCACCGCGAACATGAACATCGGCGGCGAGGAGGTCGTGGTTCCGGCCGGATCGATCGTGAAGTTCCCGAACGCGGTACCGCACGACGTCCGCAACCTCGGCGCCGAGCGCTGCGTGATCATGTTCCTGAAGGTGAACCCGAAGGTCCTCAAAGACACAATTGACGGTCATGGACCGTCAAGGTCCAAGTAGTGGGCTCCGTCGACCGCGTCGACAAGACCCTGCCGCTCAACGAGATGATGTTCGCCGTCCGGAAGTCGAAGGATCTGCGCGACCGCTGGAACACCGACCTCGCCGGCATCTGCCGCGAGTTCGGCGTCAGCCAGGCCGAATACGAAGCGCTGCGCGACAAGGACGTGCGCAAGCTCCACGAGCTCGGCGTGCATCAATACTACGTGCCGCAGATGCTGCGCCTCTTCTACGGCGCGGCGGCGAACTCGAACATGCACCCGGCGCTCGAGGCCTACAAGCGCGCGTACCCCGAGGAATCGGCGCGCGCGCTCGAGCTGGCCGCGCGCCTCGAGCGCGAGGGCCGCTAGCATGGCCCAGATCGTCGCAGCGATGGCGATGACCCACTCGCCCGGCCTCACCGGCTGGTTCGAGCGCGCGCCGCTCTCGCAGCAGCTCCTCGCGAAGAAGGCGATGGACGAGATGCGGTGGCGGCTCGAAGCCGCGAAGCCCGACGTCATCCTCGCCTTCTCGAACGATCACCTGCTCAACTGGCCGATCAACAACATCCCGGACTGGACGGTCGGCATCGGCGACGAGCACGTCGGCCCCGCGGACTGGTACGACGAGTGGCTCGCGCTCGGGAAGTACCGCATCCCGGGCCATTCGAAGCTCGCGCGCCACCTCGTCAACGAGGGCGCGCGCCGCCGGATCTCGTTCGCGTACCTGCGCGAGATGCAGTTCGACGACGGGTTCTCGGTGCCGATGCACTACCTGAACCCGTACAACGCGATCCCGCTCGTTCCGATCTCGATGAACTGCACGGTGCCGCCGATTCCCCTGCCCACGCGCTGCTACGAGGTCGGCGTCGCGCTCCGCGAGATGGTGAAGGCGTATCCGGGGGCCGAGCGCGTGGCGGTCCTCGCGACGGGCGGGCTCTCGCACGAGCCCGGCGGCCCGCGCTACTTCTGGGTCGACGAGGCGTTCGACCAGTGGTTCCTGAAGCTCCTCGCGAACGGCGACCACGGGGCGCTGCTGCGCGAGTGCACGCTCGAGAAGATGGAAGAAGCCGGCTCCGGCGGCACGGCGGAGCTGCTCGCGTGGATCACGGCGCTCGCGTTCACGCGCGGGCCCGCGGAGGTGCTGGCGTACATGCCGGCGGTGGCGTGGCGCTCGGGCACCGGCATGGTGGTGTGGAGCGAGATGGCCTGACGTGACGACAACGGCCGGCGCGGCGTGGGGTGCGCTCGTCCTGCGCGTGGTTCTCGGCGTCATCTTGGTCATGCACGCGTACGAGCAGGTCTTCCTCCTCGGCCTGCGCGATCTCGAGCGCACCGTCGTCCGGCACGGCTTTCCCGGCGCCGTCGCCCCGCCCGTCGTCTGGTACTCCGTCGCGGCCGAAGCGATCGGCGGCATCCTGCTGATCGTCGGGCTCTGGACGCGCGGGGCCGCGGTCATGAACCTGCCCGTGCTGTTCGGCTCGTTCTTCCTGCTCCACCTGCCGCAGGGGTTCTACATGCGCGGCGCGGTGCGCGAAGCCGAGCGCGCCGCCGCCATCGGCTACGAGCTCTCGCTGATGGTGCTCGCGTGCACGATCGCGATCGCGATGATCGGCCCCGGCTCGTTCTCGATCGACGACCGGCGCCGCACGTTCGGCCGCCGGCGATGACCGGCGCGCGCGCGGGCGCCGTCGCCGTCGTCGCGGCGCTCCTGGCCGTCGCGTGCGGCACGGTGCCGATCACCGGCCGCTCGCAGGTGTTGCTCTTCTCAGACGCGCAGGTCGCGCAGCTCGCCGATCAGCATCACGCGAAGTTCATGACCGAGGTGAAGCAGAAGGGCGTGCTCGTGACGGGCGCGGACGCGAACGCGGCGCGCGACCTCGCGACGGTCACGACCGTCGGCCGTCGCATCATCGACGCCGCCGGTCTCGCCGACCGCTACCGCTGGGAGATCGCGCTCGTGCGCGATCGTCAGGCGAACGCGTTCGTGCGGCCGAACGGCAAGATCGTCGTCTACACCGGCATCCTGCCCGCGGCGAAGACCGACGCGGGCCTCGCGGCCGTGCTCGGCCACGAGGTCGCGCACGTCGTCGCGCGTCACGGCGCCGAGCGCATGAGCCAGAGCCTGCTCGCGCAGACCGGCGTGCAGGTCGCGAACGCGGCGGCCGCCGCCTACGATCCGAAATACCAGGCGGTCACGGGCGCCGCGCTCGGCTTCGGCGTGCAGTACGGCGTGCTCCTCCCGTACAGCCGCGCGCACGAATCCGAGGCCGATCACCTCGGTCTCATCTTCATGGCGAGGGCCGGCTACGATCCCGTCGAAGCGATCGGACTGTGGGAGCGGATGGAAGCGCTCGGCGGCGCGCGACAGCCGGAGTGGATGTCGTCGCATCCGAGCCCGGGCACGCGGCGCGCGCAGCTCCGTCAGTGGCTGCCCGAGGCCCAGCCGTACTATCGCGACCGCTCTCTGCCGCTTCCGACGCGGTAGTGCTACCCTCCCCGCCATGAAAACCCATGGCCTGGACGCCGACACCGTCCACTACGAGTGGAACAACGCGATCCCGCCGCGCCTCGAGATCGAGCCCGGCGACACCGTGGTGTTCGACACGCGCGACGCCGCCGACCGCTTCTACTCGAAGACGTCGACGGCTGAAGACGTGCTGAAGCGCGTCTTCAAGGGCCACGCGCTCACGGGCCCCGTGAAGATCAAGGGCGCGCGCCCCGGCGACACGCTGATCGTCGAGATCCTCGAGATGGTGCCGGCGCTCGATTTCGGCTGGACGCAGGTTCGCCCCGGCCGTGGATTGCTGCCCGAGGCCGATTTCCCGAAGCCACACCTGTGCGTCTGGGATCTCTCCGACAAGCAGCTCGCGCGGATGCCGGATCGGCCGATCGCGGTGCCGCTCGAGCCCTTCCCCGGCGTGATGGGCGTCGCGCTCGACGAGCCCGGCGGGCACAGCACGATGCCGCCGCGGCGCAGCGGCGGCAACATGGACATCAAGCAGCTCCACGCCGGCAGCACGCTCTATCTGCCGGTGCTGGTGGACGGCGCGCTGTTCAGCGTGGGCGACGGACACGGCGCGCAGGGCGACGGCGAGGTTTGCATCACCGCCGTCGAGATGAGCGCGCGCGTCACGCTGCGGTTCAGCCTCGCCAAGGGGCGGCGCATCGCGGAGCCGCAGTTCCGAACCTCGGGACCGATCGGCGTGAAGACGAATCGCGGCCCGCACTTCGTGACGACCGCGCACGGCCCCGACCTCTACGCCTCGTCGCAGCAGGCGATCCGCTACATGATCGAGCACCTCGTGGAGACGCGCGGGCTCACGCGCGAGGAGGCGTACGTGCTCTGCAGCGTCGCCGTCGATCTCAAGATCAGCGAGATCGTCGACGCGCCGAACTGGATCGTCGCGGCGTTCCTGCCCGAGATGGTGTTCGTGTGAGCGGCGATCCGATCGCGCCGCTCCGCGAGTGGCTCGTGCGCTGGCACACCGCCGTCCAGAACAGGGACTTCGCGACCGGCAAGACGATGTGCGCCCCCGACATGGTCGCGTTCGGCACCGTCGCGCCGTTCGTCACCGGCATCGACGAGATCATGAAGGCGCAGTGGCACCACGTGTGGCCGAACACGCGCGGCTTCACCATCGACGTGAAGAACGCGCGCGGCGAGATCGTCGGCGACCGCGCGTGGGTCGCGGCCACGTGGGATTCGATCGGCTTCAGGCCCGACGGCACCGAGTTCGACCGGCCCGGCCGCTGCACCATCATCTTCGCGCGGCAGAACGGCCAGTGGCTCGCCACGCACACCCACTTCTCCCTCAAGCCTTGAACCTGGGGGCCTCACGACTGGAGGACCCCCAAACCCCCTAGGAGCGCAGCCATGCATATCGGCGTGTTGATGTTCGCGACCGACTACTCGATCCGCATCGACGAGCTCGCGCGCGAGGCCGAGGCGCGGGGCTTCGAGTCGCTGTTCGTGCCCGAGCACACGCACATCCCGACGAGCCGCCGCTCCCCGTTCGCCGGCGGCGAGCTGCCGAAGGAGTACTGGCACACGCTCGACCCGTTCGTCGGGCTCATGGCCGCCGCGTCGGTCACCAAGAACCTGAAGGTCGGCACCGGCATCTGCCTGATCATCGAGCGCGACACGATCGTGACCGCGAAGGCGGCGGCGACGCTCGACTTCCTTTCCGGCGGGCGCTTCCTCATGGGCATCGGCGCCGGCTGGAACGCGGAAGAGATGGAGAACCACGGCACGATCTTCAAGTCGCGCTATCACCGGATGCGCGAGCAGGTGCTCGCGATGAAGGAGATCTGGACGAAGGACGAGCCGAGGTTCGAGGGCGACTTCGTGCGCTTCGATCCGATCTGGTCGTGGCCGAAGCCCGTGCAGAAGGGCGGGCCGCCGGTTCTCCTCGGCGGCGAGAGCACGCACACGCTCAAGCGCGTGGTCGAGTACTGCGACGGCTGGTTCCCGCGCGGGCGGGCCGCCGACCGCATCCTTCCGGGCCTCGAAGAGCTGAAGACGCTCGCCGCGAAAGCCGGGCGCGACATGAAGACGATCTCGGTGAACGTCTTCGGCGCCGCGCCGGACGAGGCGGTGCTCGACAGCTACCGCAAGGCCGGCATCACGCGCTCGATGTTCCGGCTCCCCTCCGAGTCGCGCGAGACGATCCTTCCGATGCTCGACAAGCTCGCGAAGCTGATCAAGTAGGCCGTGAAGTAAGCCGTGCTGAACGCGCCGGCCTGGGCCGTCGAGATGCTGCGGACGGCCCGCGTCGGACGCCTCGCCACCGCGAACGCCGCGGGGCAGCCGCTCGTCGTCCCGATCTGCTTCGCGCTCATCGAGGGACGCATCTACTCCGCCGTGGACGCGAAGCCGAAGCACACGCGCGAGCTGCGCCGTCTCCGCAACGTCGCGGAGAACCCGCACGTCTCCCTCGTCGTCGACGTGTGGGACGAGGACTGGACGAAGCTCGCGTGGGTGATCGTGGAAGGCACCGCCGGCCTGCTCACCACGGACATCGAGCGCGCGCCCGCGCTCGCCGCGCTCGTCGCGAAGTACCCTCAATACGTCGCGATGGACCTGGCCACGACAGCCGGGCCCGTCCTCGCGGTCACGCCCACGCGCGTGATGGCCTGGCGCATGACGGAGTGACGCGCCGAGGGTGCTAGCATGCGCCGTCATGAGCCCGGCGCGCGAGCGGGATCCGCGAACGCATCCGATCGTCCTCCTGGATTACCGGGTGCGCAGCGTCGTGACCCCGCTCGGAGCCGCGCTGATCGCGTCCATCCTGTACGAGCGTGGCGCGAGCCCGCTCGCGTGGGCCTGAAGGGCTTCAACCATCCGCACCCGGCGTACAGCGTCATCGGCCTGCGTGAGGGCGCCTCGTGACCGCGCTGGCCGGCGCCGCGCTCGGATGGTGCGCCTTCGTCGGCGCGCTCTTCGTCGCCTCGCGGGTCGTGCCGGGCCGCGTCCACGAAGGCCGCGCGCGGCTACCGGCTGAACGGGCTCGCGATTCACCGGTCTGTGGTCTCCGTCGATCATCGTCCGCCATTTCTGGGCGCTGCTCCTGGTCGCCAACGTGTTCGGGCTCGTCGCGAGCTGGCTGCTCTCCCTGCACGGACGCCGGCACGGCGAGCGCGGCGGCGGCTTTCTCATGGGCGTGGAGCGCGATCCGCACTGGCTCGGCGTGGATCTGAAGATGTTCTCGTACCGGCCGTCCCTGATCGGCCTCGCGCTGCTGAACGTCGGCTTCGCGCTTCACGCGCGCCTACGTCGCCAACTACTTCCAGTTCGAGCACGGGAATCTGGAACGTCACGCCGCGCGCGTCGTCGTGGTCGTCCTTGCGCGCCTCGACGCCCAGCTTCGTGTCGATCCACGGCGCGAAGCGGCGCGCCCACTCGAGCTGCAGGCGGCCTTCGTTGCGGAACAGGCGGTCGTCGTTCGCCGTCTCGGAGAAGAACGCGGCGAGCCTGTACTGGAGCTGTCCCTTGATCCCGAAGGCGGCGAGCGAGAACGGCTCGCTCTCGGGCGCCTGCGCCGCCGCCACGCCCGGTACGAGCGCGAGCGCGGCGGCGGCGAGCCACGAAAGCGCTCGCGGAGGGCCGGGATTCACTCCCGGCCCGGAGCGTGGGGAGCATGGGGGGCGCGAGACGCTCCCCCCATGTCGATCACTCCAGCCGACGCCAGAGCGTGTGCTTGCGGTTTTTCGTGTAGGGACGAACCTGCGCGGGCCATCGGCCTTCTTCCACGGCCTTGCCCCACGCGGGCGTGCTCATCACGTCGGCCCCTTCGACTTCATAGAGCGCGGTGTAGCGCGGCTCGTCCGGAAAATCGATCTCCTTCAGCTCGCCGCCGATCGACATGCGCAGCGGCTCGCGCTTGAAGCGCGCGACCGCGATGAGCCCCGGCACCTTGATCAGGTTCGGCACGTGCTCCTGGTCGTAGACCTCGTTGAACAGCGCTTCCTTCGCCGGCTCCACGTCCATCGACGCCATGAACACGTAACGGCCCTTGATCGGCATGCTCACTCCTCCTGGAAGAGACCGAGCGCGCGCAGCGCGGGCTCGTCGTTGAACTGAAAGAGACACGCGGGGCGCACGCTCGCGTTGGCGTGCGACACCCAGTGCCACGGCGGCGCCACGAACGTGTCGCCGCGCTCCCACGCGAGCGTCGTCTCGCCCACGCGGCTCTCGCCACTGCCCTCGATCGCGTGGAACACGGCGCTCGCCGTCCGCCGCTCGCGGCGCGTGCGTTCGCCGGGACGCAGCCACTGCGCCTCCGCGCCCATCGTCGGCAGCGGCGAGGTTCCCGTGCGCGGGTTGACGTAGCGAAGGATCACCGGCTGATCCGGCGGCGCGGACGCGGCCATCGCTTCGAGCGCCGCCCGCACGGTCTGCCACGGCCAGCGCACCTGCGGATAGTCGCCGTCGGGATAGCGCGAGCGGCGCGGCACGAGCCCGGCGGCGGTGAACTCGTCCTGCGACGAGTCGATCGCGCACGCCGGCGTCTCCGCGGGGCGCATCTTCGACGCCCAGCTCGCGTCGAAGCTCCGCACGAGCGGCAGATCGAGGCCGTCGAGCCACACCATCGGATCGTGCCCGTCGTGGCCGTGATCGTGCCAGTGCATCGGGGGCGTGATGATGAGGTCGCCGGCTTCCATCGCGCATCTGACACCGTCCACCGTCGTGTACGCGCCCGTGCCCTCGACGATGAAGCGCAGCGCGCCCGGCGTGTGGTGATGGCTCGGCGCCTTCTCGCCCGGGAGGATCACCTGCAAGCCGGCGAAGAGCGATGACGTGATCGAGTATGCGCCGTCGAGGCCCGGGTTCTGGAGGACCAGCACGCGGCGCTCGGCCTGCTCGATCGGCACGAGCCGCGCCGCCTCGTGCAAGAGCGGCCGAACGGCGCGCCAGGGCCAGAGGTGTGGCACCGCGCGCGTCGTCCGCTCCTGCGGCAGGAGCTGGTGCAGCGCCGTCCAGAGCGGGCCGAGCGACAGCGACTCGAGCGTCTCCGAATAGGCGGCGGGCAGGGACGCGTCGCGCGTGGTGATCATGGCCGGGGATCATACACCCCGGCTCGCGCCCCTTACTTGCCGCAGCCCGGGTGACGGCCCTCGCGGCACCGCGAGCACAGGATCCGGCGATCACACCCGCAGACGGGACACTTCATGGCGGTCGCCTCCCTGCTCTCGCGGATGGAAACCACCGCGAGGTGCTTCAAGAGGCGTGCCGAGACGGATTGCCACTGGAATCGCGCGGATAGGTGGAACGCGGGTGGCCCGCTGCTCCACTTTTGATCGGACCCGGAAAAAAGTGATCAGGCTTCGGCGAGAGCCGCTTCCGCTCGGGCGCACCGCGCGGCGAGCGGCCGCATGCCGAGCTCCTCGGCGATCTTCCGCGCGGCCCCGTAGCGCTCGGCGGCCGTCGCGATGTCGGCGGGCTCCGCGTGCGCGGCGATGTCGGCGAGCACGAGCAGCGCGGTGGCCTCGTAGCCGCGCTCGCCGTGCTCGTGCGCGAGGCGCCACGCGGCCTCGGCGAAGGGAAGCGCGTCGCTCGGACGGCTTGCCGCCACGTACGCTTCGGCGAGCCAGGCGCCGAGCATCGAGTGGCCGACTCCCCCGGCGACGGCATACGCGGGGTCGCGAATCTGCTCGAGCAGCGCCAGCCCTTCGTCGACGCGGCCAGCCCGCACGTACGCGAGGCCGGCGTACCAGTCGGCGAGCGGCCACACGTTGCCCGCGCCCATGCTCGCGACCAGCCGCCGATACCAGCCGAAGCGCTCGATCGCGCGCTCGTTGTCCCCGGCCGCGAGCGCGACCGCGGCGGCGCCGATGTACGCGTGCGCGAGCGCGAACGGATGGCGCATCGGCTCGGCGAGGCGCATCGCCTCCCCGGCGACTGCCGCGCCCTCCTCGAATTCGCCGAGGTCGGCGAGCACCATGGCAAGGTACGCGCGCGCGAAGACCGTGCCGAGCGCGACACCAAACCGCTCGTTCGCCATGCCGATCTGCACGCCCGCCACCGCGCGGAAGATGCGCTCCGCGGCGCGGTAACCGCCCTGCGCGTATAACGCGAGGCCGAGGTACATGTTGGTGGAGATCCGCAGCGGCTCGTCGCCGATCTCGCCGGCGACCGCGAGCGCACGCCGCAGGAAATCGACCGCGCGGTCGTGGGCGCCGACCCACCACTCGTGGTGCCCGAGAAACGCCCACGCCCGCGCCAGACGCGGGCGATCGCCCAGCTCGGTCGCGAAGCGCTCGCACTCGCGGAGCAGCTCGCCCAGGCCGCCGAGCTCGACGATCGGCAGGGCCGCGTGCCTGAGGTCGAAGCGCAGCTCGATCGCGGTGCGCTTCCAGTCGTCGTCGCGCGGCAGGCGGTCGTGCGCATCGATCGCGCGCCGGAAGCACGTCGCGGCCTCGCGGCAGCCGCCGCGCCGGTAGGCGGCGAGGCCGGCCTCGCGGAGATGGCGCACCGCGAGCTCCCACGCCTCCGCGGCGTGGTAGTGCGACCCGATCGCCGCGTGATGAGGGCCGAGGTCGGGCGCGTACGACGCCTCCATCGCGTCGGCGACCATGCGATGCAGTCGCGCGCGGCGCACGGTGGTGAGACGGCGCGACGTCACCTCGCGCACGCGCTCGTGCACGAAGCCGAAGCCGTCGCCGCTCCCATGGAGGATCCGGCGCCGCACGAGCTCCTCGACGGCCGCCGCGGCCCTCGCCTCGTCCGCGCCGGACGCGCGCGCGAGCAGCGCGAACTCGAAAACGCCGCCGAGGATCGCCGCGATCTCCGCGATCTCGGCCGCGGCGTCGCTCAGCCGCTCGAGCCGCCCGCCGATGAGGTCCTGCACGCGCCGCGGAATGTCCGGGAGGCCGCCCATCGCGCGCGCCGCGCGAATCATCTCGACCGCGACGAACGGGTTGCCCTCGCTGACCGTCCACACGCGATCGGCGAGCGCGCGGTCGTGCGCCGGCGCGAGCGCGGCGACGAGCGCGTCGCTCGCCGCGCGGCCGAGCGGCGCCAGCGCGACTCGCACGAGCCGGCCCTCGCGATCGAGCTCGCGCAGCATGCGCGCGAGCAGCGGCACCTCGTCGGTCTCGTCCTCGCGCGCGGTCACCGCGACGAGCAGCGGGCGGCCGTCACCGCGGTGCGCGAGGAACGAGAGGAAGCGCAGGCTCATCTCGTCCGCCCACTGCAGATCCTCGAGGAGGATCGTGAGCGGCGCGCGCCCCGCCGCGTCGAGGATCAGCCGGGCGAGCGCCTCGAAGACTTGCAGGACGTTGTCCGTCGGCGCGGATGCCGGCGCGTCGGGCGCGATCTCGGGGAAGAGCCGCGCGAGCTCCGCGCGCCACACGGGGGCCAGGCGTGCGATCGTGTCGTGATCGAGCAGATCGCCGCCGCGCACCGCTTCGATCCACGGGTGGAACGGCAGGATGCGCTCGGCGTCGTGACAGCCGCCCACGATCACCTGGTGACCCGCGGCGCCTGCGATGGCCGCGAGCTCCCGCGCGAGCCGGCTCTTGCCGATGCCGGCGTCGCCGAGGAGCGCCACGACGCCTTTCTCGCCCGCCGCGACCGCGTCTTCGAGACGGCGGCGCTCGGCGTCGCGCCCGACGAGCGGCACGTCCATATCGTCGCGCGCGCCGGACACGGCGGCGGGCGCGCGCCGCGAGGCCCGCTCGCGCACGAGGGTCCGGTAGAGCTCGCGCGTCTCCGCATCCGGCTCGACGTCGAGCTCGCGCTCGAGCACGCTCACGCACAGCTGGTACTGGCGCAGCGCGGCGGCGTGGTGGCCCTCGCGCGCGTGCAGCCGCATCAGCGCGCGGTGCGTCGGCTCGTCGAGCGGATCGAGCGCGAGAAGGCGGCGTCCGGCCTCGAGCGCGCGGCCGATCTCGTCCATCCCGGTGTAGCGCGCGAGCAGGCGCCCGAGCGCGCCGCGCAGCAGGCTTCGCAGTCGCTCGCGCTCGCCGGTCACCCACTCGCCGAACCCGGCTTCGTCGAGCACGAAGCCCTGCAGGAAATCGCCGCGATAGCGCTCGATCGCCGTTTCCAGCGTCTCGACGGTGCCCGCCGCGATCGCGCGCTCGAACTGCGCGACGTCCGTGCGGACGCTCTCGCCATCGAGCACGACGGTGTCGCGGCGGACGGTGAGATAGCCCGCGCCGGCGTCGGGCAGCGCGCGACGGATCAGGAAGAGCGTCTGGCGCAGGCTGTTGCGAGCGTCGGTGTCGTCGGCGTCGCCCCAGAGCAGCGTGGCGAGCTCTTCTCGCGACCGGGGCTGTCCCAGCGGGAGCGCGAGATACGCGAGGAGAGCCTGGGCCTTCCGCTTGGCCAGCACGACCGCCGGGCCTTCGTCGCCCAGCCGCGCTCCAAACCCGCCGAGCAACCCGATGCTGAGCGGCACGAGAGACCTCTCGTCAGGCACTTCGGCGCAGAGACTAGCACGGGAGCGGTCCGGCGACCCGTGCGCGTACAGTAACGGCATGCCCCGCGTCGCCGCGGGCCGGCTCGACGCGCTGCCGATCGGCCGGCCCGTGCTCCTCGACATCGCCGGCCGTCGCGTCGCGCTCGTGCGCACGGCGGACGGTGTCCGTGCGCTCGACGACAGCTGCCCCCACGCCGGCGGCCCGCTCAGCGAAGGCGCCGTGCGCGACGGCGCGCTCGTCTGTCCGTACCACGGCTGGGTCTGGGACCTCGCGACGGGCGCCTGCCGCGCGCCGGCGCGCGACGCGCGCGTGGCCGCCTACGCGGCCGGCGTCGAGGGCGGCGAGGTATGGGTGGACCTGCCGTGAAGCCGCGCGGGCACTGGTGTACTCTGGCGCGGTGAAGTTCGAGGTCGAGGTCTACCGCAACGAAGCCGGAGAGTGGATCGCGACGGCGGTGGAGCACTCCGTCAGCGCGACCGGCCGCACCGAGAAGGAAGCGCTCGCGATCCTGATGGAGAAGCTCTCCGCGCACTTCAAGAAGTCGTGAGCCCGAACCCCTTCACCGAAGCCACGGCCGCCTCGCTCCTCGATTCGATCGCCGCGCGCTTCCCCTCGCGCGACGCGATGATCTTCAACGACGATCGCATCACGTTCTCGGACTTCCGTGACCGCGCGAACGGCCTCGCGCGCGGTCTCTCGGCGCTCGGCATCGGCTTCGGCGACAAGGTCGCGCTCTGGCTCCCGACGCGCCCGATGTGGTTCATCGTGCAGCAGGCGTGCGCGAGGATCGGCGCGGTCCTTGTCGCCTTGAACCCCCGTTACCGCTCCCACGAGCTGAGCTACATCGTCAACCAGTCGGACGCTGTCGCGCTGATCCTGACGGATCACCTGGGCCCGGTGGATTACCTGCACATCCTCGAAGAGGTGATCCCGGAGCTGAAGCACGCAGTGCCAGGCGAGCTCGAAGCCGCAAAGTTCCCGCGCTTACGGCATGTGATCGTCGACGCCGAGGATCCGTACCCCGGGTGCACCAGATTGGACGATATCGTTGCGCTTGGGCGCGCGGTGTCGGGCGGAGTCGGGGGCCGCCGCGGCGTGGGGCCAGAGGCGACGGCGGGACACGCGGACGACGTGTTCACGATCCTGTACACGAGCGGCACGACGAGCTTCCCGAAGGGCGCGATGATCACGCACCGCAACGCGGTCCCTCACGGCTGGAACTGCGGCGAGTGGCTGCGACTGACCGAGCGCGACCGTGTCCTCCACGCGCTCCCGGCCGCCGGCACGTGGGGTGGGGTCAACATCCCGCTGACGACGTGGTCGCGTGGCGCGTGCCTGGTGCTGATGGACGTCTGGGATCCGCTGCGCGCGTTGCAGCTGATCGAGCGCGAGCGCTGCACGGTCTTCAACGCCGTGGACTCGATGATCCTGCCGCTGCTCGAGTCCCCCGCCCTCGACCGCTTCGACCGCTCGTCGCTGCGCACCGGCGCGTTCGCCGCGACCGGCGGCGGCGGCCACGGCATGTACGAGGCGATCCGCGATCGCATCGTCGTGCCCGAGATGTACCAGCCGTACGGGATGACGGAAGTCAACGCGCTGTCGCTGCTGCACGAGCTCGACGAGCCGTGGGACCTTCGCATCCAGTCCGGCATCAAGACGCCGCCCGGCATCGAGGCGCGCATCGCGCATCCCGAGACGAGCTCCGTGTGCAAGCCGGACGAGGAAGGCGAGCTGCAGTTCCGGGGTTCGCTGGTCACGCCGGGGTACTACGAGAAGCCCGAAGAGAGCGCGGCGGCGCTGACCCCCGACGGGTGGTTCAAGACCGGCGATCTCGGCGTGCGCGACGCGCGCGGCTACGTCTTCTTCAAGGGTCGCTTGAAAGAGACACTCAGGATCAGCCACCACATGGTCGCGCCGGGCGAGATCGAGACGTTCCTGATGGCGCATCCCGCCGTGAGCCAGGCGTTCGTGGTCGGCGTTCCCGATCCGAAGGCGAACGAGGTCCCGGTCGCGTACGTGATCCCGAAGCACGGCGCGCAGGTCGACGAGGCCGCGCTCATCGCGTTCTGCAAGGGCAAGATCGCCTCGTACAAGATTCCGCGCGGCGTGCGCTTCGTGACCGACGTCCCGCGCACGCCCAGCCCTCACGGCGAAAAGGTCCAGCGCGTGAAGCTGCGCGAGATGGCCAGGCAGGAGTTCTCGTGATGCGTACGCCGCTGTGCGATCTGCTCGGCATCGAGTACCCGATCCTCCAGTCCGGGATGGGCGCGGTGGCGGGGCCCGACCTCGTCGCGGAAGTCTCGCGCGCCGGCGGCCTGGGGATCCTGGCCGGCCTCAACGTGGTCCCCGACGATCTGCGCGCGATGATCCGCGAGGTCCGCCAGGCCACCGATCGTCCGTTCGGCGTGAATCTCTGGCTCCACTCCGATCTCAGGCCGACGCTCGATCCCGCGACGATTCCCGACGCGACGCTGCGGGGCGCGCAGGCGCAGCTCAACCGCTTTCGCGAGCGGCTCGGCGTCGCGCCGACGACCGCGCGGCCGGCGCGCGCGCCGAACCTCGTCGACGCGGCGCTCGAAGTCGTGCTCGACGAGCGTCCCGCCGTCTTCTCCGCGGCGCTCGGCACGCCCGCGCCGGAAGTGTTCGCGGAGTGCCGCCGTCGCGGCATCAAGGTCGTCACGATGGTCGCGAGCGTCGAGGACGCGCGGCGCGCGGCGGCGGGTGGCGCCGACGTGGTGGTCGTGCAGGGCTCCGAGGCCGGCGGCCACCGCTCGATCGACGGTAAGCCGGCGTCGCCGGACGCGGCGAGCGTCGGCATGATGGCGCTGCTGCCGCAAGTCGTCGACGCCGTGCGCGTTCCCGTCGTGGCGGCGGGCGGCATCGCCGACGGCCGCGGCCTCGTCGCCGCGCTCGCGCTCGGCGCTCAGGGAGTGCTTCTGGGCACCCGCTTCGTCGCCACGCGCGAGTCGAAGGCGCCCGAGATCTACAAGAAGCGCCTCCTCGAGAGCTCGAGCGGCGCGACGGCGCTCACCGACGTGGTCACCGGCCTCTGGGCGCGCGCGCTCGACAACGCGTTCATCCGCGAGTACACGGCGTCCGGCGCGCCGGTGCTGCCGCCGCACGTGCAGCGCAACGCCGCGTCGGACGTCTACACCGCCGCGCTCAAGCAGAGCGAGCCCGACTACTATCCGATGATGGCCGGCCAGAGCGTGGGCCTGATCAACGACCTCCCGGGCGCCGGCGAAGTGGTGGAGCGTGTCGTCCGCGAAGCCCGCGAAGTGCTGAAGAGAATTTCGGCAGCGTGAGGGGGGCTTGGGGGGCGCGTCGGAAGCCCTCCAAACTTCAACTGGATAAGGAGTAAGCGTTGAAGCTCGACGTCGGCATGCTCACGCACGACCTCAAGTCGATCCCCGACTACGCGCGGAAGGTCGAGGCGCTCGGCTTCGACTGCCTGTGGTCGTCGGAGACCCAGCACGACCCCTATCTCCCGCTCGCCGTCGCCGCGACCGTCACCGAGCGCATCAAGCTCGGCACCGCGATCGCGGTCGCGTTCCCGCGCAGCCCGATGATCACCGCGCACATCGCGTGGGACATCCAGAAGGCGTCGAACGGCCGCATGATCCTCGGCCTCGGCTCGCAGGTGAAAGGCCACAATGAGCGGCGGTTCTCCGTGAAGTTCGAGTCGCCGGGGCCGAAGCTCCGCGAGCAGGTGCTCGCGCTGCGCGCGATCTGGGACTGCTGGCAGAACGGGACCAAGCTCAACTTCAAGGGCGAGTTCTATCGCCACGACCTCATGACGCCGTTCTTCAACCCGGGGCCGATCGAGCACCCGAAGATCCCGATCATGATCTCGGGCGTGAACGAGTTCATGTGCCGCGTCGCCGGCGAGGTGTGCGACGGGCTGCACGTGCATCCATTCAACAGCCCGAAGTACCTCCGCGAGTACGTCCAGCCGTGGGTGGAAGAGGGCATGGCGAAGTCCGGGCGCCGGCGCCAGGACTTCACGTACGCGACGTCCAGCTTCGTGGTCGTCGGCGACACCGGGGAAGAGCTCGCGAAGAACACGCTCGCCGTGAAGCAGCAGATCGCGTTCTACGCCTCCACGCGCACGTACATGCCGGTGCTCGCGGCGCACGGCTGGGAGAGCCTGACGCTCGCGCTGCACCGGAAGTCCGTCGAGGGTGACTGGAAGGGCATGGCCGATCTCATCACCGACGAGATGGTCGACACGTACGCCGTCACCGGGACCTACGCCACGATCGGCAAGAAGCTCAAGGAGCGCTACGCGGGCCTGCTCGATCGCACCGCGCTCTATCAGCCGTACCAGCCCGGGCTCGACGATCCACGATTGCCGCGGCTCGTGAAGGAGTTCAACGGATGACAGACCTCTACGATCTCGGACAGCGGCCTCCGCTCGGCGAGGTGCCGAAGCAGATGCACGCGTTCCTCGTGCGGCAGAACCGCTTCGGTCAGCCGCGGGACGCGTGGAAGCGCGAAGTGATCCCGACGCCGTCTATCGGCCCCGACGAGGTGCTCGTCTACGTGATGGCGTCCGGCATCAACTACAACAACGTGTGGGCGGCGCTCGGCTATCCGCTCGACGTCATCGCGGAGCGCATGAAGGCCGGCGAGCCGGAGGACTTCCACGCGGGCGGTAGCGACTGCTCCGGGATCGTGTGGGCGGCCGGCAAGGACGTGAAAAACGTCAAGGTCGGCGACGAGGTCATCGTCCACTCCGGCTGGTGGAAGCCGGACGATCCCTGGGTGAAGTCCGGCAAGGATCCGATGCTCGCGGAGTCGACGCGCATCTGGGGTTACCAGACGAACTACGGCAGCTACTGCCAGTTCGCGCGCGCGCAGGCGCACCAGTGCGTGCCGAAGCCGGCGCGCCTGACGTGGGAGGAAGCCGGCTGCTTCCTGCTCTGCGGATCCACCGCGTATCGCATGCTGATGGGCTGGGCGCCGCACACGGTCGAGAAGAACGACGTCGTGCTGGTGTGGGGCGCGGCCGGCGGGCTCGGCTCGCTCGCGCTCGAGATCACCCGCGCGCTCGGGGGGCGCGCGATCGCCGTGGTGTCCGACGACGAGAAGAAGAAGTTCTGCATGGATCACGGCGCGGTCGGTGTGATCAACCGCAACCAGTTCACGCACTGGGGCAAGATGCCGGACACCACCGACGGCAAGGCGTACGGCGAGTGGGCCAAGGGCGCGCGCGCGTTCGGCAAGGCGATCTGGGACGCGCTTGGCACGCGCGAGAGCCCGAAGATCGTCTTCGAGCATCCGGGCGAGTCGACGCTGCCGACGTCCGAGTTCGTGTGCGCGACGGGCGGGATGATCGTGATCTGCGCGGGCACGACGGGCTACAACGTCACGCTCGACCTCCGCTACCACTGGATGCGCCAGAAGCGCTTCCAGGGCAGCCACCTCTCCAACGACGAGCAGGCCGCGGCGGTGACGAAGCTGGTGGCCGAGGGCAAGGTCGACCCGTGCATGTCCAAGGTGTATGGGTTCGACGACATCGCCCAGTGCCATCAGCTCATGCTGGACAACAAGCACCCGTACGGGAACATGGCGGTGCTGGTGAACGCGACGAAGCCCGGCGAAGGGCGAAAGGCCTGACCGGCGCGTGCCCGACTTCACCGGCCAGGTCGTGCTCGTCACCGGCGCCGCCGCCGGGATCGGCTTCGGGATCGCGCAGGCGTTCCACGACGCGGGCGCGCGCGTGGCGCTCGCCGATCTGAACGACCGGGCGCTGGCGGCCGCCGCCGAGAAGCTCGGGCGCTCGTCGCGCGTGTTCACGCACCCGGTCGACGTGCGCGATGCGGCGGCGATCGACAAGCTCTTCCGCGCGGCCGAGAGCGCGCTCGGTCCGGTCGGCATCGCGGTCGCGAACGCGGGGATCTATCCCAACTCCGCGGTCGTCGAGATGACCGTGGAGGAATGGGACCGTGTGATGGAGACGAACCTGCGCGGCGTCTTCCTCACCTGCCAGGCGGCCGCGCGCGGGATGGTCGCGCGCGGGCGCGGCGGCAAGATCATCACGCTCGCGTCCGGCGCCGCGACCAGCGGCCGCAAGGGCGCCGCGCACTACTGCGCGTCGAAGGCCGGCGTGGTGATGTTCACCAAGGTGCTCGCGATGGAGCTCGGCGCGCACCACGTTAACGTCAACTGCATCGCGCCCGGGCTCGTGACCGTCAACAGCGCGCTGAGCCCGATCTCCGAGGAGTACGTCGCGTCGCTCGTCGGCAACATCCCGTGGGGCCGCGCGGGCACGCCGGGCGACATCGCGCGCGCGGCGCTCTTCCTGGCGTCACCGGACGCCGACTTCATCACGGGCGACGTGATGTCGGTGGACGGCGGCAGCAGCACGGGCCGCACGTACCTGCCCTACAGCGGCCGCACGCCCTGATCGCGCGCCGTCGTACGCGTGCGATCCAACAGGTCTCGAGGGCGTTACTGCCCGGCCAACGTAACGGTGACCTGCCGCAGCGAGCGAAGCGAGCCGCGGTCAGGTCGACTGTGTAGTTGGACGTTTCTACGCTGACGCGAGCCGCGCGACTCGAAGCTGCTTCCGACGTCGTTCTGCGTGCCAGAGGTCGTACTGAGTTTGCTGGTTCAACCAACTCTCGGACGAAGTGCCGAAAGCCTTCGAGAGTCGGACTGCCATCTCGGGACTGACCCCGGCCCGACCGTTTAGAATCGCGGACAGAGTCTTACGGCTGACGCCAAGAGCTTCTGCCGCTTCCGTGACCGTGAGGCCGAGCGGCTCGAGGCATAGCTTTCTGATGATTTCTCCAGGGTGCGGTGGATTGTGCATCTTCATGGCCGAGACCTCAGTGGTAGTCCTCGTAGTCGACCGCATCGGCGTCCTTGCCCATGAACACAAAGGTGACGCGCCAGTTGCCGCTCACTGACACCGCCCACGTGCCCTTGCGGTTACCCGTGAGCTCGTGCAGGCGCAGTCCTGGCAGCGCCATGTCTTGGGGCGCTGTGGCTGCGCTCAAGCGGCCAAGAATCAACCGCAGACGTTCGAAGTGGTGTGGCTGGATCCCCGCCTTCGAGCCCGTCTCAAAGAACTTGGCCAAGCCTTTGTGCCGAAAGCCCCGGATCACACTCGCCTAGTGTAACCCTCGCGGTTACGCATCGCAAGACGCCCAACGGTCGCGGTGAGCGGCCGTGGCGAGCGAATGCGAGCCAGCGGTCCCCTCCACTGCGGAGTTCGACGCCCGGCTTCCAAGCGTTCATTCGAGGACGTGGTCCGCTCGCAGCAGGAGCGACGGAGGGATGGTGAGCCCCAGGGCGGCGGCGGCCTTTCGGTTGAGGACGAACTCGAATTTCGTTGGCTGCTCGATCGGGAGGTCCACGGGCCTCTGTCCCTTCAGTATCCGATCGACGTACTCAGCTGCCCGGCCGAACAGTTCGGGATAGGAGGGACCGTAGGCAGCCAGTCCGCCGGCCTCGACGAAGTCGCGCAGATCGTAGAGCACCGGGACACGGGCCTGGGCGGCCAACTCTACCAGAACGTGCCGCACACCATTGAAGAGGGGGTCGGACGGCACTCTGACCGCTTGGATTCGGTGCTGCTTCATCATGGAGAATGTACCGTCCAGGTCGGTCCGCGTCCGTGCCTCGAAGACATGCACGCGGAGGCCGAGCGTCCGTGCGGCTGCTTCCGTTGGCGGTACCCAGAACGAAGTCATGTGGCTTCCCGCATTCACGAGCAGCCCGATCCTGGTGGCGCCTGGTACGAGCTCTCGAAGCAGTTCAAGGCGCTTACCGTAGAGCTCAGGCCCGGTCGTCAATGTCAGTCCTGTAACGTTGCCGCCCGGCCGTGCGAGGCTTTTGACGAGGCCGCGCCCGACGGGGTCGGGCGTCAAGATCATGACAAGGGGGACCGTCGTGCTGGCGCGCTGGACGGCCTCCACCTCCAGACCCGAGACTGCCACGACGACATCGGGCCGAAGCTTGACGATCTCGCGGGCGAGTTGCGGAAGCCTCTCGAAGTTCCCGTCTGCCCAGCGGGATTCAATGAGGACGCCCTGACCTTCGACATGGCCCAAATCACGCAACCTGGCACGGAAGGCCTTTTCTAGGTCAGGGCGCTGGAAGCCGGCCGAAAGATAGCCGATCCGCCACGGCTTCGCGTCCGGCTGCGCGTCGGCAGCGGGCGCTCCAAGAAATAAGAGCGCGACTACACGGAGGATCGTGCACATCGATATCGCAGCCAGCAGAAGGGGATGCGACAGGCCGCGGTCTGCCAATTGTCGATCCCTCCTCAGCGGCGAACGCGGCGGATAAGCCGCGGCGCGCAGCGCCGTCAGCTCGATGCCGTTGTTGGGCAGTTGCCCCTCAGTCAATGACGTGATTCGCCCGGTGCAGCATGGATTGCGGAATCGTGAGCCCCAGCGTCCTCGCGGTCTTGAGGTTGATCGCCAGCTCGAACGTGGTCGACTGCTCGATGGGAAGGTCGGCCGGTTTCGCCCCTTTGAGGATCTTGTCTACGTACCGAGCCGCCCTGCGAAACGACTCCTCCAGGGATGGCCCGTACGACATGAGGCCCCCCGCGTCAGCGAAGGCTTTGAAGAAATACGCCGCGGGCAGACGCTTGCTCGCGGCGAATCGCACGAGCTTGACGCGGTTGACAAAGAAGAATGGGTCGGCGATGACGATAATTCCTTGCGCGCGGCTCGTGGCGATCGCAGCAAACGCCCTATCCAGCTCCGCCGCATCCGCCGCGTCGAACCAATCAAGCTTCATCGTGCGTGCCCGTGCCGCCGCGTCAATCTCTTTCACCGATTCCTTCGCCGAACTCCAATTCGTACTCTTCGAGTTCCAGAGTACCGCGACATGCGAGACGTGGGGGACGGTGTCCTTGAGTAACCCGGGCAATTTCCCGGCGATGCGCCCGTCAACCCCGGCGGTGGCGCCGGTGATGTTGCCCCCCGGGCGCGCGAGGCTCGCCACGAGGCCCAGGGCGACGGGATCGGACACGCCCGCGAACACGATGGGAACGGTCGTGGTCGTCTGTTTCGCGGCGAGTGCGGCAGAGCCCGCGGCTGCCACGAGCACGTCGACCTTCAGTCGGAGCACCTCGCGGACGAGTTCGGGCAGACGTTCCTGGTGCCCTTCCGCGAATCGTGCCTCGATGACGACATTCTCTCCCTCGACGTATCCGGCGTCCCGGAGTCCCTGCCGGAATGCGTCGGATGCGGGGCCAGACGAAGTCGGGGACACGAACCCGATTCGGTACACCCGCGGCGTCTGCTGGGCTGGGGCGGCGACCGGCCCCGTGAACAGCAGCACGGCGGCGGCAAGGCTGGTGACCATCACTGGCACAACAATCCGGTGCCGGCAGACCGGCTTCCGGAATGAGGAAGCCACGCGTGTCGTCATGGCCGTCTCACTCGTCTCTTGTCTGCCCAACGTTCACGTTGACCGGCCGCGGCGAGCGAATGCGAGCCAGCGGTCCGCGTCGAACGTGTTGTTGGGCGGCCGCGTGAGTGTTGCGCCGTTCATCTGCGGATGGTTTTTGCGCGGCGAAGCTGCGCGAACTGACCGTGAAGGGAGGCGCGCTGCCAGAACGCACGAACGCTCGTAATGCGATCACTTTCGTCGAAGTGGAACAGGTCAACTCCGTTGAACGATACAGCGCCTTCCGGCGTGGTGCCGTTGATGGTCCACACCATCACTGCTTCTCGTCCAATCACGATGACGTCACGTGGCATGATTTCGATCGACTTGTAACGGGCCATCTCGCGATCCCAAAACGCGCCAATCTCGTTGTGACCTCGACGTACTGGATCGCCGACGGGATCCTCTTGTGTGGCATCCGCAGCGAACGTTCGAAGCCAACCCTCTCGGTCTCGAGCGGCCCAGGCGGCCGCGTACGCGCGAATTGTCGCCTCGATTGTCTGATCAGTCATTCACCGGACCCAGGTACGCCCAACGCTGCCGTTGACCTGCGGACATCCGACCGAGCTGAAAGCGAGGAAGGATGGCCGTCGGGTCAAACGGCTTGTTCGCCACGCAGCCGATCGTAGTCGGCGTGGCTGCCGATCCAAAACCACACGAATCCGTCAGGCGCTTCGACGGCCAGCGCACGGTAGTGACCTCCGACGCGAGCGGACCAAAAGCGCCCAACCTTCTTGAACTGAAGCGACGGATATCGCGGGTCTTGCTTGAGACGCTCGTACGCTTGATCGGCGAGCGTCTGCACCTGTGTTGGCAGCGCCCGGTAGCAGGCCCAGAAATCGGGAGACGCGTGGTGAGTCAGAGCCGGGTGGTTTTGCCAGCGGCGTGGTCGCGAAGGGCCTTTTCGGCGAGGGCGTCGAGTTTGCCGTTCTGGACATCCTGTTCGAGCTGGCGATCCCACGCCGCCCAGTCGTGTTCCAGAAACCAGGCGCGAAACTCCGCGAGTTCATCTGGAGAGAGCGCCTGGACGTCTTGCTCGATCTTCTCAATCTTGCGCATGAGCTGGTGTCGACGAGTCTAGCACCAGTCGGTGCCACTGACCGATGCCGGTCCTTCTGCTGGCGAACGCTCGCGTTGACCGGCCACGGCGAGCGAATGCGAGCCAGCGGTCCGGTCGAACGCGCTGTTGGGCAGCTCCGAGCAACTTTCATCCAAATTACTCAACAACACGATCTGCCCGTAACCGTAGCGACAGGGGGATAGCGATCCCGAGAGCCTTGGCCGTCTTGAGATTGATCACGAGCTCGAATTTCGTGGGTTGCTCGACCGGCAGATCCCCTGGTTTCGCGCCTTTAAGGATCCGATCCACGACTGCCGCAGTCCGTGCATACAGTTCGACGGGATCAAAGGTGTACGAGATCAAGCCGCCGGCTTCGACGTTCAGGGGGTTGGCCACCATAAGTGGGAGTCGGTGTTGGGCCGCAAGCTCAATGCTTCCCGCCTGAAAGGCGTGCTGTTGGCCCAAAAGCCATAGGGCGGCATCGGCGCGCCATGCGAGCATCTGCTTGAACGTCGCAGGCAGGTCTTCGATTGCCTTCACCGGGAAGAAGCGCGTCTCGACCTTTAGCGCGGGGGCGGCGCGCTCCGCGTCGCGGAGCTGTGGCACGGTGACTGGGTCGTCCGGATTGAACAGCGTGGCGATGCGCCTCGCTCGTGGCACGACCTCTTTCAGCAGGGCCAAACGTTTGGAGGCAAGCTCGGCGACCATGTTCGAGACACCGGTGACGTTGCCGCCCGGCCGAGCAAGGTTGGACACGAGGCCGCTGCCGACGGGATCTCCCACCGAGGTTATGACGATCGGAATCTGCTTGGTTGCCTCGAGGGCGGCGCGTGCGCCTGGTGTATTCAGGGCCACGATGACGTCGGGTCTTGCCGCCACGAGCTCCGCCGCAAGCGCCGGAAGGCGATCCAGCTTCCCGTCTGCCGAGCGCACTACCATTCGCAGATTTGAACCTTCCTGGTAACCGAGTCGGCGCAACGCTTCGGGGAAGGTCGCATACGCCGCCTGTTGTTCCAAGCGTTGCGGCGTCAAGACGCCCACGGTCTGGAGCGCTTGCACTGCCTGCTGGGCCTCGAGAGCAAGTGGGGCAGCGAGAAGCAGGCAGGCAGCGACGGCGGTGAGTGTGGTGAGTATCGGACTCATAGCCCTTGCCTCCGGGGCCTCATTATTCAGAGCACGCTTTGTCTGCCCAACTAAAATTCGGTCTCCTGATAGGCCGGTCGGGATATCCCGACGAAACCCGACCGCCGTCGCAGCCTAACCCGAAACGCAACGGGAGCGCCTCCGGATCGAAACCCGCGATATGACGCGGCGTTGGCGCGGTCTCGCCTATCCCCGCAGATCGATGTTCGCCGCAGAACTTCGGCGGGATATCCGCTCGGGATATCTGGCGGCATTTCCGGCGGATATACCGCACGACCATCCTCAGGCGCCCATGATCGTGTCAATGGGGCTTCGAACCGCCGATGGGCCCCGGTTCAACACGTGCGTGTAGATCTGAGTCGTGCTCACATCACGATGGCCCAGGAGCTCCTGCACCGTTCGGATGTCCCTGCCGTCCTCCAGCAAGTGCGTCGCGAACGAATGGCGCAGCGTGTGCGGCGTCGCGCGCTTGGCGATCCGTGTCCGATACACGGCGCCCTTGACGATCTTCTGCAGCACGCTTTCGTGCAGGTGATGCCGCCGAACTTGCCCGGTCTCACGGTCGCGATAGAAACGTGTCGCCGGGAAGACCCATTGCCAGACCCATTCACGTCCCGCGTTCGGATACTTGCGAGCGAGCGCGAACGGCAGATCGACCCAGCCGGCTCCGGAAGCGACGTCGCGCCGATGCTACTCGCGAACGCCGTCGAGATGACGAGCGAGATCCTGCTGGATCATGGATGGGAGCACCGTCACCCGATCCTTGTTTCCCTTGGCGCCGCGCACCACGATCTGATTCCCGCCGAAGTCGACGTCCTGCACACGCAGCCGACAGCATTCGAGCAGCCGCAGACCGGAGCCGTACAGCAAGCACCCCATCAGTCGGGGCACGCCGTGCAGCGAGCGAAGCACCGCGCGCACTTCATCGCGGGTGAGCACGATCGGCAGATGTTGCGGCCGTTTCGCCCGCACGATGCCGTCGAGCCACGGCACGTCGACCTCCAGCACGTCGCGATAGAGGAACAGCAGCGCCGACAGCGCCTGATTCTGCGTCGACGCGGCCACCCGCCCCGCCACCGCCAATGAGCTGAGGAACTGCGTTAGCTCCGGCGCGCCCATCTCCATCGGATGGCGCTTGCCGTGAAAGAGAATGAACCGGCGGATCCAGGCTACGTACGTCTTCTCGGTGCGCCGGCTGTAGTGTCGCGTGCGGACTGCGGCCCGAACGCGGTCGAGCAGTCGCGGCCCCGAAGCAGGACCCGCTTCGCGCAGGACCGCGGACGATCGACCGCCGAGCCGACAGGGCTGTGCTTGATACGACGCTGCCGCGTTCATCGCCATGCTCCGACCGGTCGTGTGTCGCGCATGATAGGTGATCACGCTACCGACCGGCAAGACACCGGTTTGGATACAGCTCATGGCATGGCCTCACCGGCGGCCCTTTCCCGGAGACACTACCCCTTTCCCGCGCCGATTGACTCTCCGAGGAGTCTCGCTATGATGCGGGCCACTCCCCGTGTCCCTCTATAACGTCGTCCGTCGAGGCCGCTATCACGACTCCGTGACGCTGATGC
>Ga0233424_10000648_pt1 | contig 40732 bp, 46 predicted proteins | sample Watercolumn_Towu_FD_181011 | JGI IMG/M metagenome (GOLD analysis project Ga0233424, IMG submission 181011) | Freshwater microbial communities from Lake Towuti, South Sulawesi, Indonesia - Watercolumn_Towuti2014_125_MG | ecosystem: Environmental > Aquatic > Freshwater > Lake | place: Indonesia...
GCGCCAGATCTATAACAGCATTCGTCCACATAGTGCGCTGGGCTATCGTCCACCAGCACCGGAGACTATCGCGCCGCGTTGCGCCTGACTCACATTTGCACTGGTACAACTACAGGGGGCAGGTCATAGAGCGTCATCGTGAAATCCGTCAGGTATCAGCCTTCCCCATTGACCTGGGGTCACTTCGCATCTGATGTGTTTCAATTCCCCCGCATCGATTGTCATATGGTTGTAGAAAGATGAAAACATTTCGCTTAGTGACCCAACTATCTCAAACCCTTGTTTGTGATCTTCTACTGGCATCCATTCGAATTGAATTGAATCAAGTTGGTCGCCCGTACGAAATGCTTCTGGCGCATTCTCGATCCATTTACCATACAACATGAAGTGCCAAGCTATGTTCTTTGCTACATCATCCAATATCTTCTGATCTGCACAGTAGAATTCTATGTCTCGGAACTTACATGTAACTGATCCATCCTTACCAATAGTCCTTGGTTCCGCTTCGCTGACCAACATCTTTAGACGTAGCGGGAACTTCGTTCCTATCATGCGGTCCCCAAGTATCGACATTTCATTTTTCATCAATGCCTCGCCTAGCAACAACGAAGCTCGGCCATCTTGAAGCTTGAAAGCATCTAACTGCACAAGTGTCCACGAATTCCACTTCGCCCAGTAAACTGCGACTACTACCTTCAATTTCATCAAAGACGAGTATTTCAATAGCCCTTCAAGATAACACTGCGGAAGCTGAAACGGTTCTTCCCACTCATCAGTTTTCTGAAAGAAGTTTTTAACCTCGATCAAGAGTTGCTTCCCATCATTTAAGACAATACGGAAGTCTGGAACCTCTATGGATTCATCAATCGCATAAAGCTCCCCTGCATCTTCTTGCTTGAGGAGCTGCACCTGCCCAAAACTAGCGACCATCGCCTCGAACATTGCTTGCACTCTATGACCATGCTTGAACCGTTCATCCGTAATTGAAGACGAAATGGAACTTCGGATTTTGCCAACTAAACTCTCTATAAGTTGAGGACCGAGGGCAATCTTCTCCTGCTGACCATAGATGGCGAGAAGTGAAAAAGCGTCAAACTTAAGCGGGTCTCTCGGAATTCTTTTCATGATTCGATCACTGACTCAACTACTATTAATATTTTGCAGAAGAAGAGTGGCGGGAACCATCCCCTTGTATCACCTCTAGCCAACCGATTTTGACACCTTTCTTGTCTAAGCAGAAAACGACTCTCCATGCGGTGTCTGAATTGGATTACCGGCGGAAATATCAATGCTCCCTCCAAGCTCGCTCAACTCTCCCCTCTGAACGGGGCGGCATGGTTGATCTCCCATTGCGCGCATGCAGCGAGCACTGCCCTTGATGTGACAATTCGATAAACCTTGTGTGCGCGGTGCGCGAGCACAGGAGATTAACCAGGCTGCCCCGTCCCCTTATTTTTCCCCCAAGGCGCAAACGCCGGTCCGGTGGCGTTCGGTTTTGGCGACGAATCGCGCGTCGTGGAATCCTGCCTGAGTTAGAAGACCCGCCAACTCCTCGCCCGTATAGAGGCGATACAGACCGGTTTGGGTGACTTTGAAATTGCCGATGTCCTCCTTCAAAATAACATACAATGCCAGCCGCCCACCTGGTTTCATCACACGTCGGATTTCCTGCAGATTTGCCAGCGGATCGTTCCAGAAATAGACCACGTTCGTGGCGAACACTTTGTGAAAACTGTTGTCGGGATATGGGAGAACGGCGGCATCACCGAGCCGAAGTTCGACTTTGCCAGAGGCGATCGCCGTCGCGTTTCGTCGTGACGCCTGCTCCAGCATGGTCTCTGAGAAATCCACTCCGGCGACAAGGCCTTGAGCGGCAAGCTTCGCAACCTGCTGAATCCCATAGCCAGGCCCGAACCCGATTTCCAGCACGTGATCAGTCGGTTGAATCTCGAGCAACGTGATAGTCCAGTTGATCCCCTCACGATTGATGCGGAACAACAATCCGGCAATCCTACCGACGACCCCAGACGGCTGCCGGAACTGTTGCGCCAGACTGTGCCACAATCCCATGAAAGCTCCTGACTATCCAACTCAACGCTCGCACTCTGGGCCAGCAGTACTAGTCGATCACTGAGGCTTTCCTTTACCCCGAAAGAAGGAGGAAATTTCTGGTGATCCGTCGCCTTTTGCCGCTGTCTTTCTAGCCATGGAGTCGCTTCGTCGATATTTGCTCTCCTGGGCTGTAAATCAACCGGTTCTGTGATCCACCCCTTTGGGGACGTCCAGCTGGCCTCCGGATTGCACTTTTCTAGAAGCAGCAGACGCTGTCATCTGAGGAGGCCACCATGTCGCTGTTCATCCTCATCGCGTTGTTCAGCCTGCTTCCGCTGCCTGTCCTGGCGGCGGTCGAGATTGCTGAGCACTGTTCGAAGCCCCGCCGGTAACTGCTCCCGGCCAGCGGGCCGTCATCCACTCATCGCCGCTCAATGACACCTCCCTGACCGGCCTGCAAGTCATCCATACGCCCCTCTAACGGGGTATTCAGCCTAATCAGCCAACCTCGTTACACTGTGCGCCATCATGGAACCGGCAAGACCCTACCAACGGGGGCACTACCGTCTTCCCCTTCCCGTTTCCTATCCGGTGATGTTCTCCGACGCCGCGACAATCGGCGAAGGAACGGTCACGAACCTCTCGGTGTTCGGCTGCGCCATTGAGTGCAGCGACGTCGTGCCCGAACAGACGACGCTTCTCGTGCGCCTGATCCTCCCCGATCAAAAAGAATCGCTCCCGATCGAAGGTGCCGAGGTCCGGTGGGTCAAGGGCAAACGGGTGTGCCTTCGGTTCAGCAAACTGGAGCGGGCGGCGAATCTCCGCCTGCACGTGTTCGTGTGGGATCGCATGCTTGAACGACTCCAGCGCCTCAAGGAACAGGGTTTTCTCAACCTCTACTCCTGACGCGCCCCGCTTTCTCCCGGCATCGCTAAACACAACAGCCCGATGCCGATCCAGACCAGCTCGCGGAAGCGGCGCAGGAGCGCAAACGTGATACCGGTCACGTCGCTGTAGCCAAAGGTCTTCAACAAGAGCAGATTGCCGCCGTCCTGAGCGCCGAGGCTCCCCGGAATGAAGAACGTGCTCCCTTTGATGAACACCGATAGCCCGCCGATGGAAATGGCGGAAAGCAGATTTGCCGGACCGCCGAGATAGTAGACGATCGCGAACACTTCCAGCGCTTCCGCCATCCAGCCGAGAAAGAACAACCCCGTCGAAGCATAGAACGGACCCTGATGGTGACTGTAGAAATTCAGGATGGTCTGATCGAGCAGCTTGAGCTGGTCTTCCCGCGCCTCCAGGAACCCGATCCGCAACCCGAGCTTCCGGAGCGTTTCCAGGATCCACGTGAAAAGCCCGTGCCGCTGAATCAACACGAATCCGGCCGTGCCGAACAACAACAACCCCACACCCAACACGCTCCCCACAACGACCTGTGCAGAGGACCCGTTCGCGCCCAGCAACCAGAATCCGAGCGCGACGCCCAACAAGATAAAGAGGACTTCGGCGATGGTCATCGTCGTCTTCGCGATCACGACGGACGCCAGGCCTTCCACGATCGGCACCTTGTGTTTCCTGAGCAGATAGGCCTTGAGCGGTTCGCCGCCGGCATAGGCCGACGGGGTGGTCATATTCACCACCTCACCGGCAGCCCTGATGGCAAACAGCCGCCAATACGGCACCCCTTGGGCCGACGGTCCAAGCGTCACCTTCCACCCGTAGGCCTCAACGACATACATGATGAGGGAGGGGATCAGGATGATAGCGAGCGCGACAGGACCGAGCCGCGCCGCGGCATCATAGATATTGCCGGGGCCGATATGCCACACGAGAAGAGCGAGAGTCAGAGAACCGAGGGCGAGTAGGAGATATCGCAGCACGCGCGGTTATGCACTCATGACTTCGCGACCGTCACGGCAGAGGGACGAATCACCCACAGCATGATGCCGGCAAAAACCAACGATCCGGCAGCCGTCAGCCAGAGGAACACATCCAGTTTCCCAAGCACGGCAAACATCAGCAAGAACACGGAAAAATCCCGGCTGGCGACGTTCTTCAACATAAAGTCTGCCCACGCCGCGTGCACCGGCGCCTTCCATCCGCTGGCCGAGTTGATCTTCTGCGCTTTCTCCACCAGCAGAAAGGATACGCCGTTGCCCAGCACCGCAGATGCGCCGAGGACGAGGCTCGTCCAGGCATAGGGCTGCCCCTCCTGTGTCGTATAGAGCCCAACGGCCACGCCCGCAAAGATGGCCATGTGCACAAGGTTATCCATAGCAAGATCCAGCCATGCGCCGAACGGGGATTCCGTAAACGTCAGACGCGCGACTTCGCCGTCGCAGCAGTCAATGATCGCCGCCAGCTGGAACAGCAGGGCCGCGATGACGCCGGCGGCGTAGCTCCCCATCCCAAACCCTGCAGCGGACACAAACCCGACTAACGTAGCCAGGATCGTAATGGAGTTGGGAGAAAGCCCGACCGCCAGGAACAGACGGGTGAACCAACGGGAGAGCTTGCGGTTGAAGTAGCGATCGACGAATCCTTCGGTGTCGCCCTTCAGCGAACCGAACAGTTTCTTTTCGGCCGTGCGCACGTCGGACACCGTCCGCACATCCTGATACCAAGTCCCATGCCTGTCCTCCGCTGCCACGACGCGCACGCGACCATCGACTGCGGCCCGTTCAAGCCAATACCGGATCGGGAGCCGGCCGCTTTCGGTCGCCAGGTGATTCGCGGCGCTCATGAGGCCGGCCGGCAACACCACCATCTCTGCAGCGCGTGGCGCCGATCCGTCAAAGTGCGCCGGCGCAAACGACGTCAAGCGATCGGCGCGCATTCTTAGTCGGAGCCCTGACAACTCCGATTCACCCGACCGCTGCTGAGCCCTCTGCGCCACCACGATGGCCTCGCCGTCCCGCACATCGCACCGCAGCTGTTCGACCAGCCCTCGCCCGAACACGCCGTTCACACTCGCGACCAGCGCGAAGCCATGCACCTCCGCCGCGAGGAACTCCCATGTCCGCGGATCATCCAGCGGGAATTCACGGATGGGCATCCAGCGAACGGGGATCGTCACACGCGGTCCATGCCCCAACGCCTGTTTGAGCTGTTCTTCCTCAGAGCCCGCGAGCACGATCAACTGGCGAATGCCCCCCCGCTGCATCGTCAGCACGGCGCGCTGAAACAGACCGATCCCGACCACACTCGTCAATGGACCCACATCGCCCGGGCGGGGCTCGGTCGGCTGGCCGAAGACGCTGACCGAGGGCAGCAGGATCGCCGTGGCGAGCCCCTGGATTTCCGCCCGCCGCTGAAGGACGCTCTCGTTCATCGCCGACACCTCTTCCTCGTCGTTCCTGTGCTCTCACTCGGGAGATACGAGTCACAAATCACGAGCGATAGCCCCTGGCGCATCATTTAAGACTTTCTCACAATCTTGGCAAGACGTCCAATTCTGCCTTCCGAACGTCCTCGACGAAATCGATCTCGGTCCAGGGCAGACCGCCGATTTTCTCGTGGCCGACTCGCACGTCCCGAAAAAACTGCAGCAGAGCGTCTTCGTACTCCATATCCCACGACCCCTTGTCGACGTGAGACCGGAGCGAGGCCACGACGTGGGACGTGTCGGCATGCCGCACCCGCAGGAATCCCACACCCTCGCCAGCATAGTCGTACTGTGCCGGCATCTTTTTTGTGAGCGCAATGACCCGGCCGCCTGCCACAACCACCATGCATTCCTCGCCGGTCTGCGTAACGGTTTCGTCCATCAGCAGCGCGTTTTCATGGGGCGACTCGACGAGCCGGCGCAAGACCTCGCGGTGGAAGAGCACATCGGCATCCATGATGATGACGTCGTCGTCGAGGGCCGTACGAGCGATCCAGAGCGAGGAGATGCTGCCGCGATGAAATTGTTCGTTGACCACAAAGTCGACTTTGACGCCACAGTCGTCGCTTGTAACCGCCGCACGAATCATTTCCTGCTTGTATCCCACGACGATGTCGGCTCGCCTGACGCCGAGACCGGCCAGCGTCGTCAGGTAGCGGCGCAACAGCGACTGGCCGCCGATTTCAATGAGACACTTGGGCCGATGCTGGGTCACCTGCCAGAGGCGTTTGCCGACACCGGCTGCGAGGATGATGGCTTTCATGCCGGCGCGCATGCCTGCTCGAAGGCGCTGAGGAATCCGGCGAACTGCGCTTCAGTCAGCGCGCCCATGTTGGCCACACGGAAGATCTTGTTTTCCAGATTGCCCTGACCGGCATAGATCACGTAGCCCTGTGCCTTGAGCCGGTCGTGCAGCGATTGATACGACACGCCCTCCGGCAGGTGGTAGGCCGTGATGGTGTTTGATTGGCGATCCGGCGGAAGGAGCGCCTTCACCCCGAGTTTGGCCATATGTTCGCGGATGGCCGTCGCCATCTTCTTGTACCGTTGAATACGATTGGCCACGCCCTCTTCGAGCAACTCGCTCAGCGCTTCGTCGAAGGCATAGTACACCTGGACAGCGGGCGTAAACGGAATCGTGCCCCGGCCTTCGTTGTCGATGTAGTGCGTGAGATGAAGATACCAGGACCGCTTGGGATACGCGCGCATCTTCTCAACGAACCCTTTGCGCACGAGCACGAACGAGACACCGGGAAAGCCCTGGATGCATTTCCCCGCCGTGCCCACCACCATATAGATGTGCGACTTCGCGATGTCGATCATTTCACCAGCCAAGGCGCTGACCGCGTCGAGCACGAAGACGCGATTCTGACTATCGACGATCTCAGCGATCTCCTGGACGGGGTTGAGGAGTCCTGTCGTTGTTTCATGGTGCACCATCCCGACGACATGCACCTCCTGATGCTGCCGCAGGGCAAGCAGCAATTTGTCCGGGTCGGGCCGAACGGTCCATTCATACTTCAACTCGTTCACGCCCAGGCGATGGAGCCCGATAATCTGAGACATCCGCTCGCCGTACACGCCGTTATTCAGAATGAGCATGCGCCGGCCGTGAGGCAGCGACGACATCAACGCGGCTTCGACGGCGGCCGTTCCGGATCCAGTCATGACGACGGCCACATACTCCGACTCCGCCCTCGGAACGAACGCCTTGAGCAGCTTGGCCTGAATCCGATGGAGGAGTTCCGTGAACTCGGACTCGCGGTGGCAGATGTCAGGTCGTAGCAACGCCTGACGCACTCGCTCACTGACATTCACCGGACCTGGATTCAACAGAATCACTCGTTCTCCCCTTTTTCTTCTCCCTACGGGGGCGAGACGGACTTCCCTAAATTGCGCGCATCGAGCGAGCGCATTCCGATCGTGCGCGTTCGACAAGCACAAGGGAGGTTCGTCGCGCCCCTATCCTTCAATCGCCTTCATGAAGCGTTTCGTAATCTCCGGCGGATCAAGCAGGACGCGGCCGGCGTCTTCGACGAACTCGTTCACCTTGACCAAGAGCATGCTGGGCCCGTCCTTTCTCAGCATGTCCTTGAACTCGTAAACTAGATCGTCTCGATCCAGCACACGTTCAACGTTGACATAGCCCGCGGCTTCCGCGACTTTCTCCAGCGGGACCACGTTCGAGATCGTCGGCTGATTTCCGGTGGTGCCGTAGACCTCGTTGTCGAACACCACGTGGATGAAATTTCTTGGCTTCAAGGCGCCCGCGGTCGCCAGCGTGCCCATGCCCATCAGCACGTTTCCGTCTCCGTCGAACGTAATGACTTGCTTGTTCGGCTTGGCCAACGCCACACCCAGCGCAATGGCCGGCGCGTTGCCCATCGAACCGATCATGTAGAAATGCGTGGGGCGATCCGCGATCTTGTGGGCTTCCCGCGAGGGGAATCCGTTGCAGATGATGACCGGCTGATCGGTCAACAGTTCAAGCAACGCCGCCATCGCTTGCGCCCGGCTGATGAGTGTGCCTTGTTCAGGTCTCATCTTCGCCCTCCAGGATCACGCGGGACGAGCGCGACGGACGAGACGTGGGTCACAGAAGATTCTGCACCTCTCGCTCTTCCCGCCTTTCCCGCCTGTTTGGTCACGGGTGCAATCCCTTCACCACGCCTTTGCTAATCACCAGCGCGACCGGAATCTGCCGCTTCTCACAGACCTCCTTCACCCACTTGAAATCCTCCGGCGCTGTCTTCTCGGTCAAGGTGCGGTGCGGAATCTTCACCGTATCGAGCAATTGCAGCATCACTTCGCCCATCACCAGGTGTTCCGGCGCATCCCTCCCCCCCTGGCCTCTCCATGAGACGATCAGGATACAGGGCTGCCGATAGATCACGTTCAATGAGATCAAGGCGTTCAGCGAAGTTCCTAGACCTGAATTCTGCATCAACACGGCAGGAAACTTCCCTGCCATGTATGCTCCCGCAGCCATACCCACGGCTTCGTCCTCGCGGACCGCGGGGGTGTACAGCCGACGGTCCATGAGTTCGGCGATAATCCCGCCGAGAATCGAATCGGGCACGCCGGTGAAAAAATTCACCCCGATATTCTGCAACGCCTGCACAAAGGCATCGCTTTCCATCATGCGTCACGCCCCTTATCGCGGAACTGGCGAACACACAGCGACTGAAAAACCGGCGCATTATAAGATACGATCTGAGGATTCTCAAGAAACATCGGCGAGTTGCGTTCACCTTCACCTCGTGGTAGCGTTTGCGTCGAGCCGTTCGTTCTCCAGCCGGCTTGCGCTGATGACCTACTCCACCGTGCTGCTACCTCTCTCCCGGATTCTCTTCCTGCTGATTGGCGCGGTGATCTGGGCCGGACCGTCGGGGGCCGTTCCGATGGTGACCGACCCCAAAGGATTTCATGACATCGCCTGGGGCACCTCCCTGACATCGCGGCAGGATCTCGAGGTTAGCCGTGCGGGGTCTCCTGTCATGGAGTACCAACGGCGGAGAGAAGCGTCGTCGTTCGCTGGAGCCGAAATGACGAGCATCCGCTATCTCTCAGTGGACGACCAGTTTGCCCGGGTCACGATTCGATACGAGGGCGAGCAGGTTCATAAACAGGTGTTGAAATTCCTGGAATCCCAGTTCGGTCCTCTGGAGCGCATTCCCGGACAAATGGCGCGAGGTCTCAATCAACAGTATAACTGGCGCGGTTCGGACACCGAAATCAATCTGACCTACCAGGGCAGCACGGAGCGCGGGTACATTTTCATCGATAGTCGAACACTCGCGCCACGGTTCAATGACAACCTCACCGATTCGGCAGAATGAACCGGGTGCATACCGGCTCTGTTCTCGATCGAGGCGCTTCGCAGGACTGTTCATCTGCTTGGCGCTCGCGGGTACGCCCGCGATGGCCGTTCCCATCATCAACGATCCCAACGGATTCGAAGGCATGCCCTGGGGCACGACCTTCTCGCAGGCGGAGCATTTCGTCAAAGTCGATGACGACGGCCACTTGCAGACCTACGAACGGAAAGGGGAACCACCCGCACTTGGAACCACGCCGGTCGACTCCATGCGATTCACCGCGTTTGATGGCAGGTTTGCTCGAGTGACCGTTCGCTACAGCGGGAAGGACACCCACGAGAGAATCCTGACCTATCTTCAATCACAATATGGTCCGCTCGACCGGACACCGGGACAAATTGCCGTCGGCCCGGTCAAAGTCCACGCTTGGCACGGCTTCAACACGGAGGTCACCTTGCGTTTCGAAGCCAATTTCGAGCGCGGCATTATTTTTTTTGAGAGCCGGACGCTTCGCGAAGCGCTATCGGAAGGAACTTCAGCCACGGTGTTTTGAATACTGTCGCTCGCACGGCTGCAAACTTTTCATTGACAAGCGCCCCACGGTTTCGCATCATGGGAACCCATGACGAACGCGGCAAAACTACGCGAAGCACTGAAGAAGCCCGGCGCCCTGAAAGTCGTCGGCGCCCATGATGCACTCAGCGCGCGGCTCATCGAACGCGCTGGATTTGACGGTGTCTGGGCCAGCGGCTTCGCCATTTCGGCCTCGCTCAAATGCATTCCTGACGCCAGTTTCATCACCTCCAGCGAACAGCTCGAAGTCGAGCGCAACATCGTCGAGACCGTGAGCATCCCGGTGATCGCCGACTGCGACACGGGATACGGAAACGCGCTCAATGTCATGCGCACCGTCAACGACCGAGAACGTGCCGGCGTAGCCGCCATCTGCATTGAAGACAACGTCTATCCGAAACGCTGCAGCTTCTATGCGGGCGTCCGCCGAGAGTTGATTCCCATTGAAGAGCATTGCAGTAAGATCAGAGCCGCCAAGGCAGCGCAGATCTTCCCTGAGTTCATGATCATCGCCAGAACCGAAGCCCTCATCGCCGGCTGGGGACAGGAGGAAGCGTTGAAGCGAGCACAGGCCTACGTGGACGCGGGGGCCGATGCCGTCCTGATTCACTCCAAGTCGAAGACGTTTGACGAGCTTAGAACTGTGTACAGGGCCTGGTCCGGTCACGTGCCGTTGGTCGTAGTCCCGACGATCTTCGACCAAACCACCTCCGCCGAAATGGAGGAAGCAGGAGCGAAGATCATCATTTACGCCAACCAGCCGGTACGGGCCGCGATCCGCTCGATGAAAGAAACGCTGGATCTCATCAAGAAAGATACGCGCCCCGGTGCTGCAAACGGTCGCATCGTCACGCTATCCGATGTGTATGACCTGGTCGGCGTCCCACAGATGGAGCGGGACGAAAAGCAGTTCCTGCCGGTGGGGAGTGAACGGATTACCGCCGTCATCGCCGCCGCAGGGTTCGAAAAACAGTTGCTGCCCTTAATTGAAGACAAACCGAAGTGCTTGCTCGACATCAAGGGAAAAACCATCCTCGATCGCCAGGTCGGCGTGCTCAATGAATGCGACATCAAAGAGATCGCACTGGTCCGCGGGTATAAGAAGGAAGCCATCACGCTTCCCAACATCCGCTACTACGACAACGACCGGTACGAGGAGACCGGGGAATTGTTCTCGCTCTTCTGTGCCGAAAACGAGCTGAGAGGCCGGACCATCGTCTTGTACGGCGACATCCTGTTCGACACGGCCATCCTCGAAAAGCTGCTCAAGAGCCCCGCCGACATTTCTATTGTGGTCGATCTGGCGTGGTTCGATCAGGAACAGCGGAATGTACAGCCGAGCCATCTCAATCCTGATCTCGTGTCGCTCGCCGAACCTCCCGGCAAAAGTCATTTGTCCCGGTTCATGATGCCGGAGGGCGAACATCGTGTAGTCAGGATCGGCCAGCAGATTCCCAGAGAACAGACCCATGGTGAATTCATCGGCATGGCCATGTTCTCCGAGAAGGGCACCCTGGCCCTTCGGGAGTCTTATCGGGCCTCGCAGGAGAAATACAAGTCGTCCGGCTTCCACGAATCGCCGAGCCTCGCCAAAGCCTCTCTGACGGATCTGCTTCAGGAATTGATCGATCAGGGTCACCAGGTGCAGGCTGTGCCGATCTTCAAGGGCTGGATGGAAGTCGATTCGTTCGAGGAATACCAGAAAGCCTGGGCCAGAATCCATCAATAGACATTCCCCTTCCTTCCTGCTGACCGGCATCTTCCATTTCGGCCCTTCCCCCAGCCGTTGGTGTGATATCACCCCCTTCTTCTGTGGTCGTTGGGAGCACGGTTATTCTGATATTGTTTGACGCAGAAGCAGGATGTGGTAGGAAATTCTTTACTGAGACTTCCAATGGCGAAAGCACTTACTGGACAGGCGATGAGGGCGCGAAAGCCGCATGTACTGAAAGACAGCCGGTATGCGGAACGGGTCGCGGTCAATTGCCGAGTCACCTATACAGGGGAAATCTCCTCCCAACCCCATGCCGGAGAAGGGCTGACGAAAGATGTGTCCCTGACCGGCTGCAAAATCATCAGTAATCGTCAGGTTACTCGCGGCACACTCCTCACGCTCACGATGGCTCTGCCGGACGGGCAGTCTCCTCTCAGTTTCTTTTCCGCGCATGTGGTCTGGGTGGCAGGAGCAGAGTTTTCAGTCCGGTTCATGCACCTGAGCCAGGAAAACCGCAAACGGCTCCAGGCCTTTATCTGGAAGAATATTAGCCAGGGGGCCATAGACGATCAGTGGGCACGCTTCCGCATCGCGTGATACCTTCTGTGCCAGCCCTCACCCCGACTCTGTGGTCTTCCCAGGCGGATTCGCATCCCATCGGCCGAGATCTCAGGCGCAGAAGCAGCCCTCGGCCCACCTTGGCATAATCTCGTAACTAATTAAATCCAATGATGTTATTAGACGTAGCGGCCTTGAATTCGAGGGGCCGTTGATGGTCCACCTTAAGGAGGGTACGAGAGTCCCTCCATTGGGGGATGGCAAACCACTAGAATAGAGGTACTTTCAAACTGTGCCGATGATTTTCCGCCGTACCAGCAACCAAACGGAGGATGATCAATCATGAATCGTATGAAACGCGGCTTGACAGACCTCTTGCTCACGGCAGAATCCAAGGACAACCGACGCCAAGCCACTCGGGTGGGTGGGCGGTACAATCTAACCTTTTCCGGAATGGACGAAGATCACATGATTATGGGCGAGGGGATCGTCACCGATCTCTCCCGGGAAGGGATCGGAGTCCGAGGCAATCGATTCGTCAAGCCAGGCATGCACCTCGCGCTCTTTATCGAAATACCGGATTCGGAAGAACACTTCTGCATCCCCGAAGCCCGTGTTTCCTGGATGATGGGGGGCCGCTTCGGCCTCAAGGTAAGAGCCCTGAGCCTAGAAGATCAATGTCGGCTGGGCGATTTGATGTGGATGCACCAACAGGGGAAGGACGTCTAGCGGCCGCTGGGGAATATCGGACGCACAGCAGGAACCAGTCAAGGGAGGCATGGCGATCATGAATTGGTGGAAGTCGGAAGCACGATCGACAGCTCGAAAGCACAAATCCGGGGATGAGCGGCGCAAGGAGCCTCGGATTAACGGGCAATTCAAAGTTCGGTATTCGGGATCCGATGCCAGCAAGATCATCATGGGCCATGCCACGATCGTGGACCTCAGCCGTCATGGATTCGGCCTTCAGGGCGCACGGGGCCTGAAGCTGGGCATGGAACTGGCCCTCTTCCTTGAATTACCGGATGCGACCGACAAAGTCTGTATTCCCCAAGCATACGTCTCCTGGATCGATGGCGGTCGATTTGGAGTGGAAGTGCGCAGCGCCAAGGACAAGGAGCCGTTCTGGCTGGAATGTCTGGCCAGCGAGTGCTGACCAGCCATCCGCACGATCAGGAGGTGCCGCGATGAGACAGATGAAGGCCACGAGACCGAAGACAGCCCATCTCCTCCACAGGCCGTTGGAATCCCGAGCCATCCCTCGCTCCCCGGTCTCTTTCGGCCTCATGTATTCCGGTATCGACGGACAGGACGTTCTGATAGGAGACGGGAGCGTCGTGAACCTGTCCAAGGGTGGACTCGGCATCACGGGGAATCAGCCTGTCCAGGTTGGAATGGACCTGGCCTTGTTTCTCTATCTTCCCGACGGTGAAGACCCCTTGTTCGTCCTGGAAGCCCGTGTCGCCTGGACCGACGGGCGCCGGTTCGGTGTGGAGTTCACGAAGGTGAGCCTTCGGGACGGGAACCGGCTACATGCGTTTCTCCGCGCACAGTCTCTTCAGTGCGCCTAGTCCTGTCGAACATCCCATAGCTCAGCCCTAAACCCTCAATTGCTTGTCTTTCGAACATACCCCGTGCTAACCTTCATGGTGAGTGAGTGGTCACTTACCATGATTAGAACAGCGAAATCCTCCCCCTCATCCGCGCGCGCTAAAGGCCAGGAACGGCAAGCCAGCCTGATCAGCGCAGCCGCATCGCTCTTCGCAGCAAAAGGATTCGAGGGAACGACCACCAAGGAAATTGCCAAGGCGACCGGCGTGAGCGAGGCGTTGCTCTTCAAGCACTTCCCCACGAAGCGCGCGCTCTATGCCGCCATTCTTGCCGAAAAGGCACAGTATTCCGGACTACGAGAAGCGGTTGAAGACGCGGCCAGGAAGCAGGACGATATACGCCTCTTCACGCTGCTTGCCGGCTATCGAATCAGAAAAGGGGCCGATCCGACGTTGCTTCGTCTGCTCCTTTTCAGCGCCCTCGAAGGCCACGAGATGTCCGACATGTTTTTCCAGGAGCAGTACCGCGTTTTTTACGACCTGCTGGCGAACTACATTCGTCGACGGATCGAGGACGGCGCCTTTCGCCCGGTGGATCCTCTGCTGGCAGCGCGCGCGTTCTTTGGCGTGATTGTTCATCATCGGCTTCTGCACGATATCTTCGGCCTGCCCATGCACCGTACCCACGAGGACACCGTAGCGGAGTACGTCTCGATGTTCCTAGGTGGCCTGGTCCGGCCACCCCATACCGCCGAATAGGTGGAACGTTCATGAAAGGAATGACCAGACATCCGTTTGTGGTCCTCGGCGTCATCATCTTCATGGCCATGACCGCCCTCGTCGTGTTCCGACTGAGCACGGGCGCCAAGACGAATCCCCGGAAGACGCCCGTAATCACAGTAGCGGCGGTAACCCCTCTCCGACAGGACCTCGACATCCGCCTACCCTATACGGCGGATATCTCGCCCCATCAAGTCGTGAACATCTTCTCCCGTGTGGACGGCTACATCGCCAGGCTGCATGTCGACAAGGGCGATTTCGTCACGCCCAACCAGTTGCTGATCGAGATCGACCACACGGACTACCAACATGCCGTCAATCAGGCCAAGGCCAACCTCGCCGCCGGCAGGGCCAAGGTTGCGCAGCAGGTCGCAGCGGTGCGCAACGCGAAACTGACGCTCGACCGCATGCAGGCCTTGATCAAAGATCAATTCGTCTCGCAGCAGGACGTGGATACTGCACAAGTCAATTTCGAGACCGCCACGGCCGCGTTGGAGTCGCTGCACGCACAGGTCAAGCAGACGGAGGTCGCGCTGGCCCAGGCAGAAACCAATCTCGGCTATTCCTACATTCGAGCGCCGTTCGGCGGCTATATCGCCGAGCGCAACCTGGACACGGGAGCCTATGTCACCAGCGCCACGGCCAGCACCTCCACCATGTCGCGGGGCATGTTGAGCCTGCACGATATCGATACCGTCCGCATTCTGATCGAAGTCGTCGAGAAGGATATCCCCCTGGTGAAAATCGGACAGTACGCCGAGGTACGAGCCGAGGCCTATCCCGACCAGGTGTTCGAGGGAACCGTAACACGTATCGTCCAGGCCCTGAATCGCGCGACCCGCACCATGACCGTGGAGATCGACCTCCCGAACAAGGATCGTCGATTGAAAGGCGGGATGTTCGCCCGAGTCGAGGTGATGGTGGGAACCCATCCTCAGGCCGTCCAGATTCCCATAGATGCGGTCAGCCGGCTGGAGGATGTGCAGTACGTGTACGTCGTCCGTGACGGCAAAGCCCAGCGGGTGAACGTGAAGATCGGTGCCCGCGACGGCAGCCGGGTGGAGATCACCGAGGGCCTCTCCGGTGACGAACAGGTGATCGTCTCCGGCAAAGACCTCGTCCATGACGGCACGCCGGTACAGATACAACCGATGAATGCCGTGCAGGGTGGGACGTGAAACGCAGGAATACCGGACTTTCTCCGACCCAGAGCCTCAGATGCTGACCGCAAGGATCGCTATCATCGTCACGTTACGTTTCACGTTTCACATCTCACGCGTCACGTCCTGATCATGTGGCTGACCCTTCTCGCATTACGGAATCGTATCGGCATCTTGATGCTGTCGCTCGCGATGGTGGTGTTGGGCATCACTTCGCTCCAGCGGTTGCCGGTCGATCTCTTTCCTAAGATTCAAGTTCCGGTGGCCTTCGTCGGTGTCATCTACAAAGGCGCCCCCCCACTCGACATCGAGCAGAGCGTCGTGTATCCGATCGAGAAGGCCGTGAGTTCCGCTTCCAACGTTGAGCACGTCGAATCGTTTTCCAAACAGGGCCTAGGGGCAGTGCAGATCTGGTTTAACTGGGGCGCCGACATCAACGCCGGGCAAATGGAGGTGATGCAGCGCATCACCCAAATCCTCAACAGCCTGCCGCCGGGCATCCTGCAGCCCTTCATCGTCAAGTTCGACGTTTCCAACATGCCTGTGTCGTTTCTTACCGTGTCGAGCGAGAATCTGGACGAGCGCGCACTCTATGATCTCGCCTACAACACCATCGCGCCGCAGGTCGAACAGGTCGCCAACGTCGCCGCGGCCACGGTCGAAGGCGGCAAGATCCGCCAGATCAACATCAACCTCGATCCGGCACTTCTGAATGCCCGAGGACTCTCGATTCTCGACGTCGTGAGATCCGTCAAAGCCGCGAATCTGATCCTCCCTTCCGGCGACATCAAAGCCGGTAATCTTGACTACAACGTCTTCACCAACAACCAATTCAAGACGGTCGATCCGATTCAAGACGTGATCGTCAAGGTCAACCAGCAGGGCAATCCGGTCCGCGTTCGTGACCTGGGGACTGTCACGGATTCGTCCGATATCCAGACGAACATTGTCCGCGCCGACGGGGCCCGAGCCGTCTACCTCCGGGTAAACAAGCAGCCGAATGCCAACACAGTGGAGGTCGTGGATGCGCTGCGCGCAGCCCTCTCCAAGATGATCGGCATTCCGCCCGGAGTGAAACTCGGGATTTCGTTCGACCAATCGCTCTATATCCGCCAATCGATCCAAAACCTGATCGAGCAGGCCTTGCACGGGTCGCTCTTGGCCGCAGCCGTGATCCTGATCTTCCTCCGCAACCTGACCAGCACGATGATTATTTCCGTCGCGATTCCACTCTCCATTCTCATGACCTTCATCGTGCTGTACTTCACCGGTCAGACGCTCAATGTCTTCACGCTGGGCGGCCTCGCGCTTGGCATCGGCCGTCTCGTCGACGACTCCATCGTGGAACTGGAAAACATCCAGCGCCACCTCAACAGTAACCCCCGACGGTGGGAGGCTATTCTGGAAGCGGCCCGCGAGGTGGCCATGCCGATCTTCGCCTCGACCGTGACGACCGTCGTCGTCTTTCTTCCGATGTTTTTCGTCGTCGGCATCACCCGCCTCCTGCTCATTCCGTTGACCATCACCATTGCGATCGCCCTCTTCACATCGTTCTTTATTTCGCGCACCGTGACGCCCGCTCTGTGTTACAAGTTCCTGAAACCGGAGCATGAAATTCATGGAGCCATGCCGGGCTGGTTCGTCCGGATGATGGACTGGAGCCGAACACGCTATGCCTCCCTCGACCGGAGTTACGAGGACTCCTTGCGGTGGGTACTGGGACATCGCCGGACGTTCATCATCGTGGTCCTACTGGTATTTGCCGGCTCGCTGACGCTGCTGCCGATGATCGGCACGGAATTCCTCCCGGTGTCGGACGAAAGTCAGTTCCGAATTGTCTTGCGAGGGCCCGTCGGCCAACGGGTTGAGAAGACCGAGCAGCAGGTCGCCGAAGTCGAACGTGTGCTCCGTGAGAACATCCCCTCGGACGAACTGGACACCATGGTGTCCAGCACCGGCGTACTCTCGCAGGGCCGCTCGTCGCTGTTCAATCCGAACACCGGCCCTCACACTTCGGTCATCTCCGTCTATCTCTCTCCACCGGACAAGCGGAAGCGGAATCAAGTTCAGATCATGAACGATGTCCGCCCCAAGATTCTCAAGCTGTTTCCAGGCGTCGCCATGTTCTTCGATCCGGGCGGGTTAGTGAAGCGCGTGACCAGCTTCGGCTCCCAGAAGGCCGTCGACGTCGAAATCTACGGCTACGACTTTGAAACGGCGCGCACTGTCATCCGGCGGGTTGAAGAGGTCATGCAGAAGACTCCCGGTCTCGTGGACATCGAAGTCAGCCGAGAGGAGAACTACCCCGAGATTAACGTGGTGGTCGATCGAGAAAAGGCGGCCCTTCTGGGGATCAGCGAGACTGATGTCGCCAACGCCGTGCTGTTTTCACTGAACGGGAACGGCCAGACCGATCCCATCATCTACACCGATCCACAGAACGGCAACGAATACTACATCAGCGCCTGGTTGGCCGATGAACACCGGAAAGATCTCACCGACGTGGAGAATATCTTATTGACCACCAAGGCCGGGGAACCGGTCCTGCTCAGGAATGTGGCGTCCCTGAAACTGAACGCCGGCCCCGTCAAGATCGACCGGAAATACTTCCAGCGGGTGATCCACCTGACGGCGAACCCCGTGAATCGCGACCTCGGCTCGATCGCCGAGGATCTGGAGTCGGCATTCGCCGATCTGCACCTGCCGACGGGATTTAGCATCAAGCTGGCCGGCCAGATCCAACAGCAGCGCGAAACATTCCAAGGCCTCCAGTTCGCCACTGTCCTGGCGCTCGCTCTCGTCTACATGGTGATGGCCGCGCAATTCAAGTCCCTTGTCGATCCCTTCATCATCATGTTCACAGTGCCCATGGGATTTCCCGGGGTCATCCTGATGTTGTTCCTGACCAACACCACGCTGTCCACGACCTCCCTGATGGGCATCATTATGATGTTCGGCATCGTCGTCTCGAACGGCGTGCTCCTGGTGGATTACACCAACGTGCTCCGTCAGAGAGGCTACCCGCTGTTCGACGCCGTCGTCACCGCGTCGCGCACCAGGCTCCGGCCAATCCTCATGACGTCGCTGGCCACGGTTTTCGGCCTGCTTCCGATGGCGATCGGATGGGGAACGGGTGGAGAAACCAACGCCCCGCTTGCGCGGGCCGTGGTGGGAGGGCTCAGCGTGTCCACGCTACTGACCGTGTTTCTCATCCCGACGGTCTATGAGATTTTGGAAGAACGCTTTCCGAGAGATCTGGAGGCCGCACGGCGGGAACAGGCTCACCTCAGCCCGCTGCCTGCGCCGGAGTGATGCAGCCGCCCGTTACCCCATGCCGGGGAAGAGCGATTTCAGCTGCATCGCCAGCCCGATATCCCCGCTGATCTGCAGGCGGCCGGACATCGCCATGGCCATGCCGCTGAGCTGGCCATTGAGCACCTTGATGCAATCGTCTCCGGCCATTGAAAGCGTCACATGCGGAGCGGCGTGGGTTCCCTCTTTGACCACACAGCTCCCCTTCTGCACCAGAAGCTGATATTGGCCGCCTTGCGCCCCGCTCAAGGTGAACTGATACACCGCGTCGAGATCCCCGGCGGCCTGTTTATCGAGCTTTGCCGGAAGAGAGGCGAACAATTCTCTGACCGTGGTTGGCTTCATGTCCGAACAGATTCCTGAACTGACGATTCCGATGACGGGGGCCGCACGACCGCGGCCCCCCAATCCGAATTCAGAGAGAGTGACGCCTCTAGTACCGAAGCGTGCCGGTCGCCGTACTGCGGCGGGCGCCAAAGAAGTCTTTCGAGAACGCTTCGACAACCTCGAGGTCATATCCCTTGCAGCTGAAAATATCGAGGTAGGCGTTGTTGGTGTCGTTGGCAAAATGGCCGCTGATCAACGAGGTTGAGATCAGCTGCACCATGGAGTAGCCGGCCACGCGGCCTTCGCCGAAGTCGACGACCTGGCACTCCCCGAAACGCTTCATTCCGATGAGCTCGCAGAGCTCAATGACATAGCGTTTAATATGGTCGGCGTTACGAATCAGGTTGGGATCACAATCTTGGAGGTCAACTGCCGCACAGAGTCCCCACGCCTTGCCTTCTCCCACCATGTCCTGGACGGGAAGCGACGAGGCCGACGGGGCGGAGGTTGGTAAGATAGTGGACTCGGAACCAGCCGAGATGCTCATAGAAGGTATCTACCTTTCTGTTGGGGGTGAGAAAACACGCTGACACAATCTGAGGTGGACTATACCACGAAAATTTCCCCCTGCAGTGCGCCCGCGAAACTTTTTTTGGCCAGGCCGCTCGGAGACAGTACCGTCGGTTGACAGGGTTTGCGATGCTCGGGGAGAATGCGCCGCATGACCCCATCCCCTGATGCCCCCTCGATGGATCTGCCAGACCGCCGATGTACCTGGTGCCAGGTGCCGATGAAGAAGCGTCTCGTCGGCGGAAAACAGTTTATCCATTACACCTGTCCGAAATGCATCTTCCAACACACCATCAGGCTCCGGCCCACACTCGAAACGCCCAAGCACTGAGATCTCTCGCTCGTCGGCTCCGGATCGTCCCCACCGCGTCATCTGGCCTCTTTCCTTGAGCCGGTGGAATTCGCTACAGTGCCGGCTTAATGAGTACGCCGCCGATTCGCCGACTCATTCATACATCGAACCTCTGTCTGCTCCTCCCCATCGCGCTTTCGGCCTGCGAGACCATGCCCACCCGAACCTATTATGAGGTTCGCCAACGTGCCTTCACGTACCAATCCTCGTCCCTGGTCCGCGACCACCAGGAGGAATATGCCTATGTCCAGGAACGGCGGGAGACTGTGCTCAACCGACAAGGGGACGGCGTGGAGTCGTGCGGCGAGATTTCGGACAAGAACGAGATCGTCTGGTACCGGCGTTTCTGGATTAAACGACCCGACGGCATTCCGTCTGTCATTCACTACCTCAAACCTTACGCTTACAACGCGGCACTGTTCAGGAAGAACCCCTCACTGGCCGCGCCGGGACCAATTTTCATGAGTCCCGATCCGGAAAGCGGCCGTTCACTGGCCAGCGATCCCCTCATGAGTCCACCGGTCAATCCGACCCATCTCGATATCGACCGGATCTTGCCGCAGATCATGGGAGAACAGGCCCGCGCCCAAGCTCGGCATGCGCTCAAGAAGGTCAGGAAGTTTGTGGAGTCGCCGAGGGGGAAGGAGTTCCCGCAAACCAGCACGGTCTTTCAATGGTACGAATTGGAAGAATTCGAGGCCTACCGCCACTTGGGTTATCTGATGGCCTGGGCCTACCTCTCGAAGCTAGAATTTTCCGATGAAGAGCTGCAGCCGAACGTGTCCTGCCGGGCCCTGTAGACAGGCAGCGCTAACCTCGTGAAAAGCTGGTTTGCACGTGATCGTCAAGGATGTGGGCCAACCGCTCCCTGTCCTCGGGACTGATCGAGACTATCTTCGCCCCTAATCGTGGAGAGCGGACGTACACCACCTGCAAGCCACACCTCAGGGTACGCCCGCGATAGAGTTCGATCACGAGTTGAAGCGCATCGCCGTTTTTCACGAATAGGCGGCTTTCCAGGCGGACCCCGGCCTCACTGACGTCCAGCACCTTGCACGGCGCCGAGAGCGAACCGCGCTTTAGCCGCCCCGCCCGACCTATCTCAACCCGTGACGCCTTGCGCTTGAACCCCATCGGCTTGAGCCTCCTGTGGGCAGAATTCTAGCAGGGAGATTGCTCACGCCAAAGAACATTTCCGAATGGAGCTAGAGGATTCCCCCAACAAGAACCCGCACCTGCTCCATGCGCTGCCGATTCACGCCGAGATCGCCATAACCGGTTCGTGAGGCCGAACGGAAGTGAATCGTCTTCGTTTCGTCGTCGAAGAGAAACTCCACATCGTCGACGAAGCGAAGCAGGAGGCTGGTGAATTCGTAATGCAGGTAGGACTCGTCTTCCTCGACAAGCTTGGTCCGCGGTAACGTGGCCATCGCGGCCTTCAGGGCCTCTTTCGCTTCCGCACGTGGCTTCCGATATCGAAGAGGCGCGATGGCATGGCGTGTATCCTGCGCCTGAGTGGACACGCAGTTGGGACTGGAGGGACAGGGGGCAAGCTGTTTCATAACGGAAGAATCTCTACCTCTCGTGCCAGGTATTCTTGCTCCCACTTCCTGAGGAAGCGGCGTGGAAGCACTGACCACCGTATCAGTACGTCACCGTCTCCAGTATAGGCGCAGGATGGCTTGGCTTTTCAACTTGCACCGACACACGCCCGATGATGCGTCCGTCTTCGGTTTCCACATCCACGCGCCAGTCACCGGGATCGAGCCGCTGTTTGAAACTGTAGGCCCGATAGCCGCCCTCGCGCCCTCCGGAAATCTTGATGGGAATGCGGTCGACATGCAGGAAGGCCCTGTTGCCATTCGAACGAACGTACCAGTGATGATAGATGGTTGTGTTGAGGTCGACCGGCGCAAAGATGGCGGTAAAACAGTAAATCGGCTCGTCGGCCGGGAATGCACTGTCCCCCCGTTTCCAGACCTCATACCACTTCTTTTCAAACGACAGTTCGAACTTGTCACCCGCCTTTTTCACCTCATGATAGATCCCGCCGAACTTCAGCGACAGGGGCACCGGTGGAATCCAGTTGAGGAAATAGAATCCGACCAGGAGCCCGATGAGGGCGAAGGCCGGTGCTGTGACGCCGATCGCTTCGCGCCTGGACCGATCCGGATTATTGCGATAGATCAGGTGCACGATGCGAAACGTGACTGCGGCACTGAGCACCGCGCCGATGAGAAAGACAGCCACATTCATGTAACCTGTCATCACCGGCAGGAAGAACGTGAAGAACGCAAAGCACACCACTGCGTAGAGGCTCACCAGGAGGCGGAGGCTGGTGAGCCGGTCTCGCAGAAATTCGTTCGCGACCAACAGCACGATTAGCAAAGTGAAGAACACGGCGGTACTCGTAAGCGTGGCGCTCCGCGAGTAGAAAATGGCATAGGCGCTGAAGAGGCTCCCGAGGAGAAACTGCACCGCCATAGGATAATAAGGCCTCGCGCGTAGGGCCCATCGTATCCCCGGTGTGAGCCCGGCCAACTGTTCGCGGTGCGCTGCCGGGGGCACCCCCAGTCGCCCCGTCAGCACGATGAGCACGCCCAGGAAGAGCAGATAGATCAGCAGCAGAGGGTTATCCTGTAGTCGGTCGATCCGTGTGAGCGTCAACGTGTCGTACGTCACACCAGACAGGAAGAACAGGGCCGGCATGAAGGGCTTGGCCAGGAGGGATTGGACCTTCGCAAGCGGGCTCATGGCCCCACTGTGCGAAATCCAGCCGGTTTGTTCAAGGAAAACAGATTTTGGAGGGGGGGGGTAGACTGTAGCGGAAGTAGGAGGAACGGCCCCGCGATCTCACATGTCGAAAGCTTGCGAGAGACGCATTACGCTCCACGGGCTTTCATACAAACGCGGGCAGCGGCGCATACACAACGGCGTGGCCGATCAGTCGTTCCAGCCACGGCGCCATGTCTGCCTCCCTGAGCGGCGCGCGATTCAGCCGGGCCTCGATCTGGAAGGATCCCTCGAACCCGACGATGCCGATGATTGCCGACGCATCCTCTCCTTCCGGCAACAGCTCCTGCGTCTGAAACTCACAGAGCGTAGTGTAGAGACGACCGTCCGGTTTGACAGCGCCGAGCACCTCAGGGAGGTCGTCGAGCGGACAATGCACCGAACACCGATACGCGAATCGCGCGCCCGGCTCGACGGCCTGAAATTCTGTCAGCGCCTCTTCCGAAAGCCCCGTGAGATAGGCGCGCACTCCTGCCGGCTCCGGCGCAAACGTCTCGGCCAGCCTGCTGGCCGGCACCAGGAATTCGAAAGCGTCAGCCGTGTTGTACTCGAACTGGCAGGGGCCGAAGGCATCGGGCCAGGAGCAGAAGAACGGGATGGTGGGATCCGTAGGCCGCAACTGCACGGCATCCTTCACCACGTGAGTCTCAATCGGCAACTCCAGCGTAGAGATGGCTTCGAGAAACGCCGCGCGCCGCTCATCCACCCAGCGAACCCGTTCGACATCACCTCGCGTTTCGCCCGGGGTGATGACCTCCTGGGTTTGAAGACGGACACGGACGAAGGAATGGGCGTGGCGGAACCCCAGCCAAAGCATACCGCGCTGTTCGTGCAATCGCAGCGCCTCCTGAATCCGCCAGGGATGGCTGATCGAGCAATAAGTCCAGATATCTTGATGGCGTTGGTAGGTGGTGTGGTAGGCCCCAGAGAGCAGAAAGAAATCACCGCGCCACTTTTCCCGCACATGGACCAGCGTGACATCTTCCGTCGCCCAGGGATCGAGCTGATTGAAGTCATCGGGCGATTTGATGGTCCACTCCTCCACGTAGCAGATGACGTCGCTGGCCGGTGCGACCGGTTTCAAGCCGAGCGCCAGCAGCCGGTCGCCGACCGCCAGAGCCTGGCTGAATGTCAACGGAGTCGTCGTTTCCCACCGCCGCTCACGCACCAGACGGCCTTTCCAGCTCCCGACCGTAGCTCGCGAAGATTTGAGAGAGTCAATCCGTACCGGCCTACCGCGATTCGTGAAGCCGATCTCGTCGCAACGCCCCTCTTCAGTGTGTCGCGAGATGCGAACGACGCCTCACGAGGCACGTATCAGAAGCCTACTGCCGCGCAGGTCTCAGGCCTTTCCGTTCAATTACCGTCTCGGCGATGAGGCGGTCGATGCCATCATTCAACGTCGCCGTCAGCAGCTCCTGAACATCTTCCTCCTCAAACCAGACAACCGTCCGGCTTTGGGCGCCCTCGATGCTGCGCGTCGTCGTGCTCTTGTCGCCCAGGTTCCGCGCGCGGACTGTGAACCGGGTGTTGGTATCGATGATGGTAGAAAACATGCGGCTCTTCACGTTGGCAGAAAATTCCTGTACCTGTCCCGAGAGTACGATGTCGGCGTCGGAGGCCGCCCCAGCCGGAAGGATGCGCACATTCCACGGCCGCTCCCGCCACCCTCGCACCTTCAGCCGGTCGGCCAGCGTCTGGACGAGCACATCGGCTGGCCGCTCACCCGCTATGTCGAAATAGGTGACCCCCCCCCAGAGATGACTGCGCGATCCGATGCGGCCCTTCTCCACCCGACGATCCTCAAACGGCTCGATCACGAGCTTCACCGGCTCCATCTCGCTCACCTGGGCCGCCGGCTGCTTCGTACGCAAATCAAGATAGCGCAGTTCGCCTTTCCCGGCACAGCCGCTCACGATACACAAACCCAATCCTAAGGCCAGGGCAGATCGCACAGACAAATGTTTCACAGGCGCCTCTTCGCAATGGACAAGTGCACGATGACGATGGCTCAGTCTACCGAAGTTGCGAGTCGGAGACAATCGGGCGCAGTGCCGGCTAGGGTACTACGATGGGCAGTATGGAGCGAAACGTCTCACAGGTCAGCCGGGGCACATCCCCTGCGCGAACCCGTGGATCGGTCAGCGGCACACAGCGGACGATCTTCATGAAGGATCGCTCGGCCAGCACGGCGGCGATCTGAGCCTTGCGATCATGCGTGATGGGCAGCGTATAGCCTTCGCCCCGCTTCCATTCCCAGAGCGTCGGCGCCAGCGAGAGTTCCAAGTCCCTTCCTGCCAGGCGATGAAACCGGTCGACCACTTGCTTCTTGTACTGCCTGATCCCCTCCCCTTCAAGCAGCAGCGCGCAGCACAGATGATGACCCCACCACAACAGCGTACGAAAGGTCCACTTGTTGACGCCGTCGAAATGTTTCGGATAATCGAGATACTGATACGGGCAGTCCTCGAGATGCTCGCCTTTGACCAGCTGATGGGTATTCGGATTGAACCCGGGCGGGGCTGCTAGGGACTTTCCGGCCAGTTCATTCTTCAGGGCACCGTGCGTCTCCACTAGCATGCCCCGGATCTTTGCCATGATCACAGCCTTCTGACGAAAGAACTGGACATCGGCCAGCAGGCTGACTTCGTCGGGAGTCAATTCGATGGATGGGGTCATGGTGAACTAGCTGACAGGCGGCAAGGTAACAGGTTGACATAATCGGGAGAAAGAAGCGGCCTTCCAACCTGTCAGTTTTCCGGTTTGCACACCTGTTAGCTTGCTCCCCCGCTCGCTTGTCAGCTTCTACTCTTCACCGCTGATGCGTTTCGAAGGAAGCGACGATCAGTTCGTAGTGTCGTCGGCAGTCGGCACAGCGGAGCAACACAAGATCCTGAAACACATCCATCTCACTGAGCGTCACCGACGCATGATGTGCGGCAAGGCAGGCACCAAGCAGACTGTCTCCGGAACCCTGTTCGTCCTCAGAGACCTGCCCGCCCGCCGTTTGCGCCGGGGAATCCCTCGGCACCACCGTAGCGACGGACAAACGATGCGCGGATCGGCAGGAACTACACGTGAGGACGACCGCCCGGTCGTCCGACACCTGCTTCACCGTCACGCACAGGGGATGCACTGACCAGCACTGCTGGAGAAATGCCCCGCTGCGGATGATCTGCGCCATCGTCGTTCCTTTCGACGAATTGCGGGACCAGCTAAAACTTCCATAGCACCAGCATCAGGACCCAGCCTATCAGGTAGGGGATCACGCAGGAGTAGAGGAGGACCGCCCTCGCTCGGTCCTCCACGGCCTGCCGCGCAAGCTGTTCCTTGTAGACGAACTCGTAGGAGAGAATCACTACCGTAAGCGTGAGCACCAACACGCGGCTCGTCCGAGGCCATGTATATTGGCCGCTGATAATAAAGTTGGCCGTGAAAAATCCGCTGAACAACAGAATGAGCGGGGCCAGTACGAAGCGGACGGTGTCGGAGAACAGCGCGTGCCACCCTGGACGGGCCTGAAGTGGACCGGATTGCGAGCCGGAATTCACGACCCGACAGCCGCCGTGATCTCGTCCTTCTGAGGCGCGGAAGGGGCAGAGGTCCCATCCTGGGCAGCGCGACAGACTTTGCACACCCGGGGCCTGGCTTTGAGAAAGGAAACTTTCCCGCTGGCAAGGCAGCTATAATGGACGAATTCGTCGCAGACTGCGCAGCGGGACCAGCCGCCGCGGAACAACGTCTTGTCCCGATATAGTCCTTCTTTGCATACTTTGCAGTGCCGCGGTTCGATCGGGAGCAGCATCGGCTCCCAGTCGCCACCGGCTTTGCGGATACTCATAGCGAGGAAGTATAGCCAAGCGTTCGCTGGAAATACAAGAAGCCCGATCACCCAATCGCTACTCATTCTTCTACCTCCTTTCCCTAAGGGGACGACACATGTGATTAGGGCCAACCGCGCCCATTAGCTACTTTCTTTCTTTGAGGGAGGGGGCTAGTTGGTCTCCCACTGCGCGACGCTCACTCATCGCTTGTCATGAGAAGATGGAAGGAGCGGCATGGTTGATCCTGCACTGCGCGCGTTGAACGAGCACCTCCCTCAGTCTAAAAATACGATAGATCCCGTGTGCCGCGTTCCGCGAGCAGGAGGACAACCAGGCCGCTCCGCACCCTGTTTGACACCCCCCAGGTCATTTGTTACGCTCCGCGCCGGTTCATGCTCGATCGCGCAACCACCGACTCACCCCCATGAACATCAAAGACTATCTGGAGCAGCAGCGCATTGCGGTAGATCGATTTCTTGACGCCGTCACGCCGCCGGCCGTCACGCCGCCCACGACGTTGCATGAGAGCATGCGGTACAGCCTCATGGCGGGAGGGAAGCGGGTGCGGCCGATCTTGACCATCGCGGCCGCGGAGGCGGTGGGATCCCCTTCGCCTCCCGGTTTGATGGCCGTGGCCTGTTCGCTGGAATTCATCCATACCTACTCGTTGATTCACGACGACTTGCCCTCGATGGACAACGACGATTTCCGTCGAGGCAAGCCGACGAATCACAAAGTCTACGGTGAGGCCATGGCAATCCTGGCGGGCGATGCGCTCCTCACGATGGCCTTCGACCTGATCAGCCGCCCCGACCTGATGAAAGGCTTCGATCCGGTTCGACAAGTGCGGATCATTCAGGAACTGGCTTATGGTTCGGGCCACATGGGCATGGTCGGAGGACAGGTCTTTGACATTCAGGCGGAGAACAAGGATATCGATCTCCCCACGCTCCAGAATATTCACAAATACAAGACCGGCATGTTGATCCGCGCTGCCGTGCGGATGGGGGCGCTCGCCGCCTGTGCGAACGACCAGCAGCTGGATGACATGACCGGCTATGCCGAGGATATCGGCCTGGCTTTTCAAATTGCCGACGATGTGCTGAACGTCACGGGCACCCGTGAGGAACTCGGCAAGAATCCGAACACCGATGCGGAGCGCGGAAAGAAAACCTATCCGACGTTTTACGGCGTGGACGGCGCCAAGAAACTGGCCGACGACTGCGTAACCCGTGCCATCGGAAGGTTGAGCTCTTTCGGCCCCTCCGCCGACCCCCTGCGCGGGCTGGCGCGGTATATCACCTCCCGGAAAAACTGAGCGTGAGGCGTGAAACGTAAGACGTGAAACGCGAGTCCACCAAAGCTAACATCACTGTGCTTCACGATTCTCCATTTACCTTTCACATTTCACCTTTCACGTCTTTCAGATGAGAGCTCTCGTCACCGGAGCAACCGGATTCGTCGGCGCAGCGGTGGTTCGCGCCCTGATCAAAACCGGGGCGGACGTCCGCGTGCTCGCCCGACGCGACAGCGACTTCACGAATCTCCAGCAGTTCAAGATTGACGGCGTCTACGGAGACCTTCGGGACAAGGAATCTCTGCGCAAGGCGCTTGCCGGATGCCAACAGCTCTATCACGTGGCCGCCCACTATGCCCTCTGGGCAAGAGATCCGTCCGTCTTTTACGACGTGAATGTCACCGGCACGAAAAATCTCATGGAAGCGGCACGCGAGGCCGACACGGAACGCATCGTGTACTGCAGCACCATCGGCGCGATCGGACTGCCTCCGGGCGGGGGGCCGGGCACCGAGAGTACCCCCGTCTCCCTTTCGCAAATGGCGGGACACTACAAACGCTCGAAGTACCTCGCCGAGCAGGAAGTCTTACGACTCGCGACAGAGGGGCTGCCCGTGGTGATCGTGAATCCCAGTGCGCCGGTCGGCGAGGGCGACGTGAAGCCCACGCCGACGGGCCAGGTGATCGTCGATTTCATGAAGGGTCGGATGCCGGCCTATATCGAAACGGGGATGAATCTCGTTGACGTGGACGATGTCGCCGCCGGCCACCTGCTGGCGATGCAGAAGGGCCGCATCGGCGAACGGTACATTCTGGGCTGCAAAAATCTGATGCTCCGCGAAGTCTTTGAGATCCTCAGCAAGCTGACCGGCATCAAAGCACCGATGATCAAATTGCCGAGGCTCGCCGTCCTGCCGCTCGCGTACCTCAATCAATGGTTCGCGAATCTCACCGGCCGACCGCCGCGCATCCCGCTTGAAGGGGTCAAGATGGCCAAGTACAAGATGCATTACGATTGCAGCAAGGCCGTTCGCGAACTCGGCATCCCCCAGACACCCACGGAAGTCGCGCTTGAGAAAGCAGTGAGATGGTTCCGAGATCATGGCTACGCATGACGGGGAATGCTCAATGCTGAATGTTCAATGTTAATTCGTCCGGGCTGATTCAACATTCCTCATTCAACACTTAACATTGATGGACGTTCTCACCCTCTTTCTGAAAACCATCGTCCTCCGTCCCTACGTGTTTGTGTTTCTCGCTGCCTTCCTGTTTGCCGCCATCCGCTTGATCGGCTGGGCACGGACCTGGCGCTTCTGGTTGACCAGTTGGGCCACGGCGTTTGTGTGCGAGTACTCCTCAACTCGTACCGGCATTCCATTCGGCTGGTATTTCTATAACGGCTCCACGGTCGGACAAGAACTGTATTTCTCCAATGTTCCCTTTGTGGACTCAATCTCGTTCAGCTTCCTCCTCTACGCCGCCTACTGCGTCGCGCTCGGACTGCTCCTTCCCATTGAGCAGTCCCCGCGTCCCGCATCATTGGGATGGAAACGGCTGCGGTTTGATCCGGATGCACGCACCAGTTGGCCTGTGTTCTGGCTGACCGCCTTCCTGTTCGCCTTCAACGACATGGTGATTGATCCCGTGGCCCTTAGAGGTGACCGCTGGTTCCTCGGTAAGATTTACTACTATCCCGACCCGGGCATGCACTTCGGCGTGCCGATGGCAAACTATGTCGGATGGGCCGTCGTCGGACTGATTTCCCTCGCCATCTATTTTCCGCTCGAACGCCGCTTGCCGACGCTCCACCCTCCCCCCTCGGTCAGGCCTCGGCTCCTCTTAGGAATCGGGCTCTACTATGGAGTCTTGGCCTTCAATCTCGGGATTACCTTCTGGATCGGTGAATCCTTCATGGGCATGAGCGGGCTCCTGATGCACCTGCCGGTGCTCGCGACCCTGATCGTCCGCCTTGCTCATCTGTGACCGCGCCCATCTCCCCATGGCCCTGTGGCAATCGCCCGTCGGAGTTTGTATAGTGAACAGCACGCGACGGTTCCCCCCGATGCGCAGAATATTCTTCTCGTTATTGGCTTTGGCCCTTCTCCTGGCCTGTGCGGGCGGCGGTTGGATGGGGTACCGACTCCTGACCACCGGCTTCAGTGCCAAGACCCAGCCGCATCCGCTGGAGGTGATGCTGGCACGAAAGATCAGCGCTCTGGCCATTCCGATTGAACAACGGAACCTTCCGAATCCTGTCCCGGTGAGCAGCACAGTTCTGCAAGAGTCGCTCGCGCATTTCGCCGATCATTGCGCGACCTGTCACGGCAACGACGGCAGCGGCCAAACCCCGATTGGACATAACGTCTACCCCAAAGCGCCCGACCTGCGCCTCAAGGAAACGCAGTCAATGTCCGATGGAGCCTTGTTCTTCATTATTCATAATGGCATCCGCTTCACCGCCATGCCGGCCTGGAGCGAAGGAGATCCGGACAAGGATCTGGAAAGCTGGAAGCTCGTGCATTTCATCCGGCATTTGCCGCAGCTGACCCAGGAGGAACTGGACCAGATGAAAGCGCTGAATCCGAAAACGACGCATCAACGGGAGTCTGAGGCTTCACCGGCCGACCTCCCTCCCGGCAACGATCCTTCCGGGACCACATCCGGCGTCGGTCATCACCACTAACTTTGGCCTGTGGCAAGGAGTATGATGGACCATAGTTTCGCGTCTGTTTCTGTTCGTATTCTTCCTGTTGTCGCTGGCAGCCAGCACGTACTCGGCACCGTGACCGCGATCGATGAGAAACACATCGAAGTCAGAACGCCCAAAGGAACGGCAGTTTCAGTGAAACTCACGAAACAAGTTCTGTCCAAAGACAAGAGCGATCCGAAATCGACCGAGCCGCCGGCGGTGGGTGACCGTGTGATTATCGAAGCGACGAAAGAGAATAAAATCCTGACCGCTACGGTCGTTCACTATTCGGCCGCGAAGAATACTCCGGCTGTTACCCCGTAGAGTCGCTGCCCATGGCCACGATTCGTTTCGCGCGCGTCATCGAGGAATCGCCATTTCACGGCGGGATACGCCGCGCCCTCACGCGAGTCCTGATCACCGGCGTGGCCGTCTTTCTGGCCGTCGCGACGATCCCCGGACTGGAAGCGGAGACTCTCTCTGCCGGCATCGCCGCCGTGCTGGTGCTGACCATCCTCAATGTCATCCTCCGCCCGATCCTGTTCGTCCTGACTCTGCCTCTGATCGTCCTGTCGTTGGGACTGTTTCTGGTCGTGTTGAATGCGCTGCTGCTCGAATTAACGGCCTATCTGGTGAAAGGGTTCACGGTTTCGGGGTTCTGGTCCGCCATCGGGGGGGCCGTGGTTATCAGTATTGTCACGACCCTCCTCAATGGCTGGATGGACACCCCCCGTCCCGTCGAGCCGCCGATGGAAACCCGCCGTTCTCCAAAAATCATCAATCCTGATTGACGCGTCCCGCAGCGGCATTCGGGGCGTAAGCGGGTGATCGGACGACAGAGTAGATATTCACGAATGTTCCAGCTACAATGCGCCCGCGGTGTCAGGCTTGAACTCATGACCACTCCGTCACCTCAGCCGAAACCAAAACCGGAAACCCATCTCCAGCGGACGCTGAATTATGCGCTCAATGAGATCGGAGCGGATTCGGCGTTAGCGGCGATCTTCCATCAGGAGCAGGGTCCCTTGGTTGAACATGCGTCGCGTGGATTTTCCTCCAGAGAGGTTCAAGCGATCCTCCGTACCCTGTCAACTCAAACTGTCACGTTGACCCCGGCGGTTCAAGATCCGGAGGGCGGACGCACCATTCGCCTGCGATTGATCACACCGGGTGCCAAGTCCTTGCTGAGCATCCCACTGCGCCACCTCAATCGAGTCTACGGACACCTCGTCATCGGACGGAAAGAAGGCGCGACCTTCGCAAAAAAGGAAAAATCGTTCCTGGAGCAGGCCAGTGACGGCATTACCAAAGCGCTCGACCGCGAAGGGCTATTCAATACCACCGCGGTGATGAGCCGCCCGTATGTGACGCAGGAGCCGCTCCCCGCTCAGCAAGCCGGGGCGGACATGTTTCCTGCGCTGACCGCGCATTCATCGCCGGAGCTGCAGGGAAAAATCGAAGCTATCCTGGCCGAAGCCGACCAGTTCGTCGCATACGATCGCGCCTGGGTTTGCTACTACGATCCGCTCGCCGGAAATGTGGAAGTATTGGGAATCGCCGGGGACGCCAAGAGCGACGCTAAAGATGCCAAGAAGGATCTCAAACCGGGTCAGCGCCTGACGCTCGATAGCTCAGCCGCAGGATGGGCGGTCCGGCACCGCAAGCCGCGCGTCGATCATGACCTTGCATCGACCCAGGGCCGCTTTCTCGATCACAAACACCTCTTCAAGGATCGGTTTCTTTCCTCCCTGGTCGTTCCGTTCTTCGTCCGCGGTCAAGTCGGCGGCACCTTCACGTTGGGGTCGAAGGAACCGCAGCGCTATCAAACCACCGATGCCCGCACCCTGGAACCCATCATCCTAAAGCTGGCTGATCTCCTACAAACCCCCGGGGCCCCGGCCCCCGCACCCGCACCGGCAGCCAACGCGGGCGAGCTGCTCGCCCACCAGCCGGTGCCGATATCCTCCGAGCCGATTATTCGAAAACAGGAACGCCAAGCCGCCATCGGGGAGTTCAGCACATTCCTCGCCACTGAAATCCGGGAACCGCTGGCGTCCATCCGCGCACAACTCGAAGAGGTCACCGGCGAGGGCATCCTCGATTTCGATCCACAGACGCGGGTCGAGAACGCCATGCGCGATCTCATTCGGATTGAGGCGATTCTGAATGAAATCCTGGACTTCGCCAAGCCCTTGGAACTCAACCGACATCTCTGTCGAATCCCCGAGATTCTGGAGAGCGCTCTCGTGGTCGTGGGGACGGACCTCGAAGCGACCCGTATCCATGTCACCAAAGACTACGCTAACGCCATCGCCCCCGTGCGCGGAGATGAAGCGAAACTCCAACAGGCGTTCTTGAGCATTTTCAAGAATGCCGGCGAGGCGATGACACCGGGCGGCCATCTCCATATCCAGGTGACGCAGCACCGCGCCGGACGGGGATTTGAAGTGCAGATCCTCATCAAGAACGACGGCTCTCCCATTCCAGCCAAAATCGTCGACAAGGTCTTCGAGCCTTTTTTCACCACCAAACGGTCAGGGATCGGTCTGGGGCTCCCCACGGTGAAAAAGATCGTCGAGGAGCACGGGGGGTCAATCGCCATCGGCAGCTCCCCCGGCGAAGGCACCACCGTGACCATTCGCCTCCCGGGCGTGAGCCGTGGCCCGTCCTTCCGGCACCGCGGGCGCGGTCGCCGCCCCCATCGGCGACCGAACTGACATGCGCGATCGCACTTCTTGCGCCATCTCACTGAGTTCCGTTTCATGAACGACACAGACCCCGGCCCGCGCTTTCCCGTTTGACAGAGCTAATCTTCCATCGCTATGATTCCCCTGACGCGATTCGGTCCGGAACTCCGAGCGTTACGAAGATATTTGCTCGATTCACCACTAGGCAATGGCGAAGGGGGTAGGGAGTATGAAGCCTGTCACCGGCGCGGTCGCAACAGTCTCCGGCATCCTATTGACACTCTCCATGGCATGGGCCAATCCGGCGCTGCTGCCCAAGCATGAGGGCTATCCCATGAAGAATAGCGGGAGCCCCGTGACCGGCCAATCGACGGCGAACGATCCCGGCCAGTCGGATGCCCGAGGGGAATCCACCCTCATGAAGGCCGCGGATTCCGTCAAGAACTCCCAGCAGAATCTGGCGAAACAGGATAACGACAGGATCACCGAAAGCCAGGGCGCCGGCCGGCTCCCCAACGTTCAGGGCCCTCACATCAAAATCGCTCCGCCAGTCAACTCCGCCACGAAGATCACCGAGGACCGGAAGATCGAGTAGTTGAATATTCGGTGAAACCGGAAGCAGGAACGTCGTAGCGATACGCCGCCTTAGTTGACTGTCATCCGCCCCCTGCGGGACGGCTTCGATCCCGTCTACCCAGGCGCTTAGGTCTCGCCTCTTTGCGACTTCCTCCTCGAACCGTCTCGTAATCGGAATCGCCAGGGTTTCTTGGCCCAGCTCCCGGCATAGTCCACGCCGATGCGAGGAAACCGGCCGATATCTCCTTGCGCAATCTGTGCTCCTCGCTCTTCAAACCAGAGCAGTTCCCCCGTGGTGAGATCCACCCGGTTGAGCGACCGGTCAATATCGAGCGCACGGCATAGACGGCCGGGACCATCCACAAGTTCCCCGTCGATCTCAACCGCCCGAATCAAAACTGCGGCAGGAAACTCTTCCCGCTCCGTGACGACATTCAGACAGTGGTGCATCCCATACACCAGATACACATAGGCGACACCCGCCGGCCCGAACATCACTTCGGTCCTTGGCGTCCGCCCTTTCGACGCATGGCAAGCCTTGTCCCTCGGCCCTACGTACGCCTCAACCTCAACGATCCTTCCTGCCACCTCCCGTCCGCCGATCGAGCGAACAAGAAACTTGCCGACAAGCGACCGGGCGACCCTGAGCGTGGGACGATTGAAATAGTTGCGTGACAGAGGAACGCGCATGGCAAGGTAACAATGATAAATGTTAAATGGTTGAAACGAATCATTCAACATCGGCGGCGGAGCAGTTCAAAAATACCAGGCGAGTCCGCCCATGAACATCCGCGGATTGCCCGGCACGAAGTGGATACCGGTGACCCCGGCCGCTTCGGTCCTCAGTCTCGATTCGAACGCAAATATGGCTTGTTCCCAGTCAGTATTGAATAGATTCTGAACAAACAGGAAGGCTTCCATGCGTCCGTGGGGCAACTGGATCGGCAATTGATACCGCTCCGACAAATCGAAGACGATCCACGAGGGTGACTTGATGCTCCGATCCTCGATGAGCGGGCGAACTCCGAGATAGGTGGCCTGGAGCTGGGACGTCAACCCCTCCGGCCATCTCATGATCGCTGCCCCATACGCGGTGTATTCCGGCGCTAAAGGAATCGCATCGCCGTTGCGGAACTCGGCGTGCGTCCAGGTAAAGCTGCCGTTCACGTATAGCGGGCCCCACACCTGGCCGCGGGCGGCGACTTCAAAGCCCTGCCGTCTGCTGGGTCCGCGAATTTTTGTTGTCCCTTCATCGCCCACAAAGACGAGTTCCGACTGAAGATCTATACGCCAGGCCGTGGCAACGAGTTCGATGCCATCAGGGCCCCAGGGCCTGGACCGAAGTCCGACTTCATAGGTCCGCGCCCGCGCAAGGGGCGATGAGCCCATCTGCACAGCCGATCGCGCATCGTTACTGTGGTAGCCCTCACCATAGTTCGCAAAGAACTCGGTGTTTGCCCACGGACCCAGTATTAAGCTCATCTTGGGAAGGAGAATGCCCGAACTGGTTCGTCCCTCCGGCCGGTCGGCGCACGTGCCTCGCAGATTATGCACATCGAAGGTAAATGTCTCCCAGCGTAACCCGCCGGACAGCCTCATCCAGGACAACGGCTGCACTTCGGCCTTGATAAACGGAGCATAGGAGGCCGACAGCACATCGCTGTCCGTCGTAGTGCCGGTCGGGGTTCTCGTCGTTTGAGTGCCCAATTTCGCATGGATATCGTCCACTCTCGTTTGAAATCCGATCGTTCCGATGCTCGGGATGCCCAGAATCTCGCCCCGCTGTTTGTATCCGAGGTCGCCGCCATACACAACGCGACGATCGGATTGTTGAATCCCGTCGCCGTTGACCGGATCGTTCAGCACAAATGTAAAGTTCGTGAAGAGGTCCAATCGGTAATACTGACCGTACGCATTCGCAAAGAACTGGCCGCCCGAGGTGGTATCGTAGTGATAGTTCATGACGCCCGTTGTCCGGAGTGTCGTCCCCCCTTCCGATGGATCTATCGATCCGAAACGGTCGAGGGTACCGGCATCCACCGCGCGAGATGGAATCTCGCCTGAGGCGCCCCATTTGGATTTCTGAAAGGTGAACTTGAAACTGAGTTCATCCCGTCCCGTGAGATTTGTGGTGACCTTGCCTAAGAAGTTGGTTCGCAGGTACCGGTTGTCGTTCACGAATGGCCCGTTTGTGTAATAGACTTCGCCTGCCAAGAGCGAGCGAATCTTCTCCTTCGTGGGGGAGAACATCAACAGATAGCGTTGGGTATCGAATTGACCGCCTGTCGCCTGCGCGATGCCTTCTTGAACCACTTGGCGTGTCCTGAAATTCACCGCCCCTGCCGTTGCAAAATCGCCGATCTCAGGAAGATAGGCTCCTTTGGAGACATCGACTCCGTCGATCGTTTCTGGAATGATGAAATTCAGGTCGGCGTACCCCTGCCCATGTGCATGCGTACGCAGATTGATCGGCATCCCGTCGGTGAAGAATGCGACGTCCGTTCCGTGGTCGGCATCGAATCCGCGTAAAAAATATTGATCGGCCTTCCCCGCGCCGCCGGAATGCTCAACGGCCAGCATCCCCGGAATCAGGCGGAGGACTTGGGCCGGCCTGCCTTGCGGTTGCAACACAATCTCCTTGTCGGGGATGAACTGTTGGGAAGATGCCGCCACCGGTCGTTCGGCGACCACAGAGATTTCCGGGGCTTCCAGATCCGATTCGTCAGGTTCGTGGCCCCGCGTTGGCCCTATGAACGTCAATCCAGTTATGACAACGGTCAGGAGAAATACAAGACGCCGCATGCTCACCATTCCCCCCCCACACGTGAAGACGTGGGCGAATGAGACGCCCACGGTGATCTCTCGACAGCCGGCTCATCGGCTGGCGCAGACCCTCGTGGTCCGGCTGTACTACGATGTGTGAAAACAGGAGGCGTGGCCTAGACTGAATCGGCCACCGCCACGAGCGAGCGGACTCGCCGTAATGAGGACGTGATCAGCCGGTCGAGCTTCTGCTCCTCCGCTCCGACCACTTCAACCTGAAATCGATTCACAGGCAACAACACCTTCTTGGCCCCGGACCATAAAATGGCGGTCACGATCTCTGGCGTGATCTCCCCCAACATCGCTCCCGGCAGGACCACATTGAGTGTTCCAAGTATCACGTCGGCGGTGGAGATAGCCGAGGCAATCGCTTGGGCTCCGACAACCACTCGCGTAGCTCCAGCTTGCTTCATCGCCTCCGCGGCGACGACATTCGTCCCCAGCCCGATGATGTCATAAGCGTGTCCCAGATGGAGAATGAGTCCTGCCACAAGGCGAGAGCCCATGCCCCCGCCTCGCCCATCGATTACACAAATTTGCCGGGTCAAGACGCAGCCCCTCGCCCTATCGCGATCGCGCCTGTGAGAGGCTATCCAATGCCCACCTGCATCTGCAATCCTCAATTTGCAAGCCTGTAAACAAGCGGAACCGTGATCGCAATTTGAGCCCGCCCCAACTCATGCCGAAGATACAAGGGGCTTGCGTCACGCATGGTTTGCACGGCAGCCGCGTCCAGTTCTTGGTGACCGGAACTTTTCTGCACGGACACCTCAGCCAAATACCCATCGGCTCGAATCACGGCACGCAATAACACTTTCCCCTCCAACCCATTGCCACGAGCCGTCACCGGATACCGTTTCAATTCGGCCAGCCTGGACCCAAGCGATTCGATTAACCAACCATAGTCGGCGCGCGTCGCCGGTGTCTGTTGCACCGCTTTGGTCACCGGTTGAGCCAGCTCGACGGACGTCGGCGGAGTGATCGAGAGTTTCGGCATAGCCGCCACCTGCGGCATTTGATCATCGCGCGTCGGTTCGACTTCCGGCACCGCTTTCACGGGCTGTGAAGAAACGATTTCGGTCTCGTCAGCCGGTTGAGCGGGTATCGAGACTTGTGTTTCAGCCATTGGAACAGACGCACTGACGGTCGGAGTGGAATGTGAACGACGGAACAGTTCTCCGCTTTCGAGACGGACGGAAGTTGACCTTTGCTCCGCATCCACAGATTGCGTAACAGACTCAGACGGTCGCTCTATCGATTGGGCTTCACGCACAGGACGAGCCTCAGTGACCGTCGCCATGTTCTGAACCACCATTGGCCGCTGCTGAACCAGGGTGGGCTGTGTCAACACTTGGGCCGGCGATTGCTCCACCGCTTTCGGTGATTCCAGTGGTTGCTGCGGCTGCGCTGCCACCACAGGGGCCAATGGCCGGGCTTGAACCTCCTGGAACACCGGTTGAGATGTCGCAGGGGCTGGACGTATCCGTTGGGCTTGTGATTGGGGCGCAGGCGGTGGTGCATCCTGCATGATTGGTTCGAAGGACGGTTTCTGTACCAGCTCAACGAGCGAAACGTTCCACTGAAAGGTTTCCTGCGACGGCAATGGCTTCACCTGGGAGATCAACAACCCTGCAACCGTCACTCCAACACCATGCAGGGCAACTGAGGTTACCCAAGCCTGGACGCAACGCCGACGTTCAACCGCCTCGCTTACCACGCTTCTCTCAATCTTCCTTCATGACCCCGGACGCGTCAGGACAGTGACTTGCCGGTCGTCGTCATTGTCAGTTTGCCGTGTTTAACGCCTTTCACGCTCACCAAGGCATCGGCGATTTTCCGAATCTCCGCCCCCTTCCCTCTCACCACCAGCACTTCCAGACAATGGTCATGGTCCAGGTGCACATGCATTCCGGACAGGATCTGGCCATGATGGTCATGTTGGATGTCCGTCAACTTGTTCGCCAGATCGCGCACATGATGGTCATATATGAAGGTGATGGTCCCGACAGTTTCCTTGTTTTGATCCCACTCCTGCCCGACGAGGTTGTCGCGAATCAGGTCACGCAGCGCTTCCGACCGGTTGGTATACTTGCGCCGCTGGATGTGGTGATCGAAGGCGTCCAGCAGATGATGATCCAGCGACACGCCAAAACGAACCAGTTTCTTCATGCTTCTCCAGTGTTACGATTTTAGTAAACGTAGCACTGTGCCGACAGCCGCGTCAAGGGAGAAGGTTGCGCCGCAGCAACGGTCGACTGCCTATTCGCCCTGAATCGGGATGTAGATGACGTTCCCCTGCCGGTTGACCAGCAGGAGGGCAAGATCGGTGGGCTTCAGGGGATTGGCCAGGCGTTGGAGGATCATGAAATTACTCACCTGCTGCCGGTTGAGTTCAAGCACGACATCACCCGGCTGCAGACCCGACACTTCGGCAAGGCTGCCTTCTTCGATATCAGTGACCACGACTCCGCTCGTGACAGCCAGATCCATTTGCCTGGCCAGCGGCGGAGTAATGTCATCGAAGACCACGCCTGTAAGGGGATGGGCGGTCGACGCGGCGGCGGACGCCGCCTGATTTTTCTTCGCGCGCTCGCGTGGGGCCTCCTGGACCATCAGTTCGGCCTGGTACGCCTTCCCGTCTCGGATCAGATCCAGGCGGTGCTTGCTTCCGATCGGCGATTGCGCCACCAGATTGCGCAGATGGCCGCTGTCCATCACGTCCCGGCCATCGAAACGCACGACGACATCGCCCCGCCTGAGACCGGCTCGCTCCGCCGATCCTTTGGCCTGCAGGTCGGTGACGATCGCGCCCTTCACATCCGGCAGGCGAAAGATCTTGCCCAGCGAAGGACTGACATCCTGCGTGGAGGCTCCGAGAAATCCCCGCACGACGCGGCCGGTCTTGATGAGACTCTGCATCGCAGCCCGCGCCATATTGCTCGGTACGGCAAACCCGACGCCGACACTCCCGCCGGTCGGGCTGGCAATGGCGGTGTTGATGCCGACCAGTTCGCCGTTGATATTGACGAGCGCCCCGCCTGAATTCCCCGGATTGATCGGCGCATCCGTCTGAATGAAATCCTCGAAGTCGGCGACTCCCACGTCCGCACGACCGACCGCACTTACGATCCCAAAGGTCACGGTCCGGCTCAATCCCAACGGATTTCCGATGGCGAGTACGAAGTCGCCGACGGCCAGATTGCTCGAATCGCCCCAAACGGCGCTCGGCAGATTCGTCGCCTGAATCTTGACGACGGCCACGTCGGTCTTCGGGTCGGTGGCGACCACCTTCCCTTTGTACTGCCGGCGATCAGCCAGAATCACTTCCACATCGACCGCGTCGGCGACGACGTGGTTGTTGGTCACGATGTAGCCGTCCGGTGAGACGATGACGCCGGATCCCTGTCCATATTGCCGGCGCGAGGGAGGTTCCTTGAACAGGCCAAAGGGGAGCGCCTCGTCGCTGAATGCCTGATCGCGTACCATCACAGTCGAGGCAATGCTCACCACCGCGGGAATCACCCTGCTGGCGGTAGCCTTCACCTGGCTCTGCAAATCTTGAGGACCCCCGGAAGCCACGAGATGCACCCCTGCCAGCCCCGATGCCGGCGCTGCCAGGCCGTTGGCCAACCAGCACAGGGTCATGGTCGCGATGAATCCGCAGCACTTCACGCGATGGAATTCCTTGGCGATCACTTGTTCAGGGTTTATAAGTAATGCCGTGGCCAGCGTACCATGGGGGCTAAGCCCGCGCACTCATAATTCTACATGGCGCAACCGGAGCGCGTTCGAGATGACGGAGACCGAGCTGAAGGTCATGGCAGCGCTCGCGATCATCGGACTGAGCAGCAGTCCCCAGAACGGATACAGCACCCCGGCGGCGACCGGCA
>Ga0233424_10000649_pt1 | contig 40712 bp, 36 predicted proteins | sample Watercolumn_Towu_FD_181011 | JGI IMG/M metagenome (GOLD analysis project Ga0233424, IMG submission 181011) | Freshwater microbial communities from Lake Towuti, South Sulawesi, Indonesia - Watercolumn_Towuti2014_125_MG | ecosystem: Environmental > Aquatic > Freshwater > Lake | place: Indonesia...
AACGGCGCTGGATCTCCTTGCGGCGCGTGCTGCTGGTGAGCCCGTCGATCACCTCGATGCGTTCGTCGGCCCGTTCGGTGCCGGCAATCGCTTCCTCGAGGATCTCGCGCAGGTATCGCTTGGTGCCTTCGCGATTCTCGGTGAAGATGAGGACGCGGCGCTCGTTCCAGACGGCGGGCTCGCGTGGTGTCGCCCCGCCGAGCTCCGGTAGGTCGGGGCACTGATTCGTACGGATCCAATCGATGAGCTTTCGCACCTTCGCGTCCGGGAGGTACCGGTTCGACTCGGCGATCTCCTGCATCTCGTCGAGCAGCGCTTGCTCTCGTTCGTACAAGCGGCGGGAGGCGTGGTCTCGAGGGCTCGCCGCCTCGGCGGTGTCGGTGATCGCCGTGACCTCGCTCGCCTCTTGCGCGTCGGCTTCCTCGTCGGTGAAGAGCGCGCGGTCGTCGTCGGCGTCGGGAGAAGAGGTGAACGAGGTCGTTTGGACGCGGTCTTCGAGGCCTGCCGCGCCTTCGGATCGTTCCCACTGGCGCTGAACGGTCTCACGGTGCACTTTGAGCGTACGGGCGAACGCCTCGATGGACGACAACAAACGTTGCTGGAGCCCGACGACGAGGAGTCCGGCGGCGGCCTGGGCACGGCGCGTCGTGCTTGCGAATCGTTGCTCGCGGACCGTGCGGTATTCGTCGAGCAGGCGGGAAAGCACGAGCTCGGGTGCGTCGGCGGGGAGGTTGTCGATGACCTCGCGCTCGATCTTCCGCTTCGGGAACCCGCCCTGAAGTTCTCGCAGGTCCTCCTTGAGACGGCGGACCATGATCTCGTCGAGCGCCTTGGGCCGAACCTTCACGCCGCGAGTGAAGCGATACGGATCGAGGAGTTCGAGCAGGGTTGAGAAGCTGTTCGAGTGCCCGTTGTGCGGGGTCGCCGAGAGGAAGAGTCGGTGTTCGAACCGCCCGGCGAGGTCGCGCACCGCGCGGGTGAACTTCGTTTCGATCCCGTAGCGGCCGCCGCTCGCGGGCGCTGAGTGGTGCGCCTCATCGAGGATCAGGAGGCTCGCCGGGAGCAACGGGCCGAGCCACTCGCGCATCGGGTCGGCGTACACGGGGTCGATCAGCAGGTTGTGCGAGACGAGGAAGCGGCTGTGCGTTCGCCACGGATTGATGCCGAAGCCGCGTTCGCGGCGCATGCGGGTCACGTACGACCGGTCGAGGATCTCGAACACGAGACCGAAACGCTCTTCGAGTTCGCCCTTCCACTGCTCGAGCACCGACGGCGGCGCAGCGACGACGATCGACTTCGCCTTCTTGCGCAGCAGCAGCTCGCGGGCGATGAGCCCGGCTTCGATCGTCTTGCCGAGTCCGGTGTCGTCGGCGATGAACAGACTGACCCGCGGGAGTTGCAGCGCCTTGCGCAGCGGTTCCATTTGGTAGGCGTCGATCTTGATGCCGGCGCGGAACGGCGACTGGAATAGCGAAGGGTCGGTCGCCGTGACGCAGTTCCAGCGCAGCGTGTGGAGGAACGCAGCAAAATGCCGTGGCTCGTCGAAGCCGCGGCCGGCGAGATCGGCCCAGTTCTCCTCCTCGAAGATCCGCCGGTCGATCTCGTAGTCCCAGAAGACCTCGATCTCGGTACCCTGGGCGTCGTCGTCAGCGCAGGCAAGACGCACTCGGACCGACTGCCCGACCGTCGCAGCCTCGATCACGTCCTCGACGAACCAGCGGCGAGAGCGAACCTGAACGAGGTCACCGACGGCAGGCGGCCGCTCGGGGAGGTTCTTGGGAGTGGGGCGTGATTCAGTGTGGACGAGTTCGGTCATGGTGTTGCGACGACCTCTGCATCGCAATTCTCAGATCCCCTCGGGTTTCGAGGCGCACGCGGTCGACTGGGTCCGGACGGCACGCGGTCGGTGGGACACAGCTCACGCGTTCACGACCTCGAACTTGGCGAGGGCGTTCTCGATCTCTGGCGTCGGGTCGCCACTGCACAAGACGAACAGTGCGTCGCGTGCGCGAGTCATCGCGACAAACAGCTGGGCGATCGCGAGCGCGCGTTGCTCGGCGTACTCCTCGTTGTCCTGGCCGATGTCCTGTGGCCGTGGAAACACGCCGTTGGTGACACCGGGCAAGAACACGGCCTTGAACTCGAGACCCTTGGCTCGGTGAAACGTTCCCACCTTGACTTCAGGAGTCGTTCGGCCGTCGTACTTGTCGAGCTTGATCGCGGTCAGCTGCTCCGCCTTCAACAGGGCGATGACCTCGTCCACCTGGCGGTTCGTCGGCACGAAGATCGCGATGTCGCCGAGGCCCATCACACCATCGTTCTCGAGTTGCCGGATCGTGTCGACGATCCACTTTCGCTCGACCGATTCGTCGGAGCAGGCCACAAGCCGGGGGACGAACCCACCGGATCGGATCGCCTCGGCAGCCTCATCTCCACGGTGATACTCCTCGCCGAGGTCGTCGACGGACTCTCGGCCCGCTACCGCCATCGCCGCGCCGATGATCGCTGCGGTGTTGCGGTAGTTCGTCTTCAGAACGGTCGCGCGACCGCCAACCTCGATACCAGCTTGGCGAAGTGTGAACCCTCCCGGGTAGATGCGCTGTGCCCCGTCGCCGACGAGGAGGAGCCCGTCAGAACGATCAATACCGCTGCCGTTGACGAGCGCACACACGAATTGCAAACCCACGAGCGAGATGTCTTGCGACTCGTCGATGATCGCGGCGCGATATCGCGGCTGGGCGTCCTGCCGCGCGATATCTCGGGCTTGGCGCACGATGTCGACGAAGTCGATCGTGCCTCGCTCGTGCATCTCAGCGTCCCAGCGAACCATGAGATCCCAAACCTGGCGGCGCAGTGGTTCGCCGAATCGTGTGCGCCGGCCGGTGCGCTCCAGACCGAGATACAGGTCGATGCTCTGAATTGCACGGCCCTTGATGACCGACGTGATCTCGTCGCGCACGTATTGGCGCGTGAGGCCAGCGCGTTTGATGGGCGAACCTTCGACCGCGACCTTGTTCCATGCGCTCGCGTATGCGGAGTTGACCTTCCCCATGTCGAGGGCGACGTTGTAACCGGCCTGCGCGCACACTGCGCGCGTCAACTTGTCGAGGTTCTTGAACTCGACGGCATCCGCGATCGAGTTGGGCAGGCGACCGTAGAGCTGCTCGAAGACTGGCGGCAGGGTGTTGATGAACGTCGTGAACAGGATCGGACCTTCGTCGCGGTAGCGGTGCGCGAGGGCCGCAGCTCGGTGTAAGGCGACGACGGTCTTGCCGGTTCCCGCTGAACCGCGAACACGAGCGGGACCGTCGTAGCTGCGATCGACGACGTTGCGCTGCTCGGGGTGGAGGAAGACCATCCAATCCTCGATGGGCGCCGCGGCGATCTTGGCGACCTCGGCGGCGTCGAAGAGCGGGCTGATGCCGTGCGCAGCACCGAACTGCTCGATGAGCTGGCGCAACGCCCGCTCGTCGGCGTCCTCGTCAGGCACCATCGGAGGATTGCGCCACTGCTCCGGCGTCAAGCCAAGGAGCTCGACCGCGAGGTCAAAGTCCTCGTCGTCCCAATCGAGTTCACACAGGTCGTCCTCGACCCGACAGGAGCGAAGGGCGAGGACCTGAGACGGCGTGAACCCAGCTTCGGCGAGCTCTGCGTCGGACCAGTGGTCAAACAGGGCGGGACGCTCATCGCTGACGGGGTCGGGAGGCGAGAACGTCGGATCATCGAAGTCGACTGCAGTACCGCCGCGCGGCGCGATGAGTGCGACTCGGCCCGAGGTTTGGTTGATGGCGACGCGCTTTCGGTCGAGTCCCTCGTAGATCTGCTCGCGTTTGCCCGCCTCGAACAGCATGATCGTGTTGCCGGCCTTCGTGAGCAGGATCCGAAGGTCCAATGCGGCGCGCGCCGAATACAACCCCGGGCCGCAACCTTGCCGCAGGAGCTTGAGGTGGAGGCCCGGGTGGTTCGGGTCTTCGGCGAGCCGGTCGACGGCCTTCCAAACCTGACGCCCGTCGTTCGGCGTGAGGGCGTTGACGGACCGCAAGAACTCACGGTCGAAACTGATCTCTGGCGCGACCCCAGCCATGGCACCCGTTCCCCTCCTACCCGGACACCCTACGAAGTGGACGCTGTGTCAGTCCAGGTCCCCGACGGGATTGGCACACTGTCAGGTCGCAAGACTCGCGCTTCGCTGACCAGACTGTGAACGTGGACGATCCGGTGCAGCCCGAGATTCTGGCCGAGCTGCTGCGGCGGCGGGTGACGCGCCTGTGCCACTTCACGCACCCGAGGAACCTCGACGGAATACTCGATCGTGGCGGCCTCTGGTCCGCAACGGAGTTGAAGGCACACGGCTGGCCGCACCTCTCCAACGACGATCTGCGGCTTGATGGTCGGCCTGACCTCATCTCGTGCAGCGTCGAGGTTCCGAACGCGTGGCTTATGAGGCGACTTGAAGGTGAATTCGTCGTTCTCGCGCTCGATCCGGAGCTCGCTGCCGCGAGGACTTCGCGGTTCAGTCGGCACAACGCTTCCAAGCACAAAGGCGAACTCGTCGGCGAGGGGCCGGCAGCGTTCAAGCGCAGCTTCTCTGACGGAAGGGGACCCTTCGAATGGCGAAGCGATCGAATGCCGTCGCGGTACCCCACTGACTTCCAGGCTGAGGTCTTGCTCGACCGGCACGTCCCGATCGGGAGAATTCGAGAGGTCATCGTCCGGACCTCGCTTGGCGTCGAGGTACTCCCGTCGTCAGTCGCACGGTTCGCGCGCGCGACGGGACTCCCTGTGCGAGCATCGCCCACGATGTTCGACGCCGATGCCTTGCGTGAGTGCGTTCGTTCCGGGAACAACCCACCGATTCAGACGATCTGGGCTCCGAGCTGATGGCATCACGGCCGGTGTTCCGCCCCGGTGGGCCGTCGAAGTGGGTCCTCGACGCGGCAATCGAGTTCGAGTGGTTCCCCGGCTTTGCCGTGTCGCAGAAGCAGAGGAGCATCGAGTCCCTGCACTCAGTGGCGCGTCACGAGCTTGGAATTGACAAGATCCTCGAGGTGTCGAGCAAGTCTCCTACCGAGCTCGGGGCGCAGTTGTCGGCCTTCAAGCTGCGCGTTCCGCATCCGACCGATAAGCAACGCGAGATCTCGGTCGAAGCTGCATTCCAGGGCTCGAAGGTCTTCTCCAAGTCAGGACAACTTGAGAGCCTGTACGACCTCGAACTCGGTCGCGAGATCAAGGCCCGTGTGCGCGACCACGACGAGGAGCGACTCGTTCACTTCCAGTTCGGGTCAGAACGCTGGCACCTTACCCTGACTCCGCCAACCCTGTTCTACGACTGGCTGTACCTCCAAGGCATCGAGACCTATTTTACCGACGATTCCGGCGCCAAGGACCTGTTCCAGAGGTACGAAGCGTTCACGGACATTGAGTTCAATCCGAAGCGGTCGATCAACTGCCAGGCGCGGTCATGCGCTCTCTACCTGGCGCTCGCTCGCTCCAACCAACTCGACGCCGTCCACAACGTGCGCGAGTACCGGGAGCTCCTCGCCGACCGACCGAGTGGCGACGCGCATCCGGGACGCCGACTTGACGAGTGGGACGAGTGAAGTCTGGCATTCATTGCAATCACGACGATCCGATGCACTGGGACAACGTCGCCGTGCGCGAGACCGGAGTCGCGGGCGTGCCGCCGATCTACTTCCACGGCATCGCGACGGGTATCTACCTGACGTTCCTGGCCGGCGTTCGTCCAGCACGATGCCGCTACGCAACAAGGCACGCGCGAGCCCGCCTTCACCAGGCGAGGTTCCGTGAACAGGTGCTCGCCGCGTACGGCACGCGATGCACGTTGTGCACGCCGATGCATCGTGCACTGCTCGACGCGGCTCACATCATTCCCGACAACGAGCCCGACTCACGGTCCATCGTCCCCAATGGGCTCGCAGTCTGCAAGATCCATCACTCGGCCTTCGACGCCAACATCATCGGCATCCGTCCGGGCGCGCATCCCGAGCAGCACGCGGCCGAGGTTCGCGGGGACATTCTCCGCGAGATTGATGGCCCGATGCTGCGGCACGGTATCCAGGTGATGCACGGTCGAAGGCTCTGGCTGCCGCCGAAGCCAGAGCACCGACCCAATCCGTCGTTCCTCAAGTACCGCTACGAACGATTCCGCGCCGCGACCTGACTTCGCCGCGCAGCGAAGCCGCTCCTCGCCCCGCCCCGAACTTCAGTCCATGCGCGATCGGGTCGCTACCACGACCTGATCAACGCATCGAACGACCCGCAAATGCTCGTGGTCGAGTTCGAAGATCGCAAGCTGACCGAACCGTGCGCCATATTGGCATGCCTCCTCGCGCTCGATTCCGGCGACCGCCACACTGACCTCACTCCAGTCTCCATCAGGGGACTCCCCTTTCGCCTGCCGGTGCCAGGACACCGCGTCGCGGAGTTGTCGCCGCAGGAGGCGATGGCTCGATTCGTTCTCAGCGGGGGTTCGCAGCACGCTGCGCGGGTTGCACGCGCTGATCACGAAGACGGTCGGGTAAGGAAGCGCAGATGCCGATGGTCCCGTCAGCATCCGACGACCGCTGGAGATCGTCGTGTTCGCGTATGCGTCAATCAGGTGACTGACATCGCCTGCCGCGTCGGCCGTGCGTTGGGCGAGATCGCGCACGAGCCGGAAGCGTTCGATCGCATCGATCGGATCGGAGCACGCATCGAGCAAGGATCCGCCGTGCGCGAGGACGTTGCGGAGACGTTCAACGCGTTTGGCTGCTTGGTCGAAGGAACGAACGCTGGTGAAATTCAGGGCTGCTCGAATAGCCGTGACCTTCCGAGCGATCGCAAGACGATCGCAGAGCAGCAAGCACTCCAGCAGTGAGATGTCGACCCCGTGGGCGCGCCGCTGAGCGAGAATCCTCTCCGCGGCCCGCTGGCGGGTGAGTGGTATGAGCCGCTCCCAGGCGTCGCTGGTCTCGCGCCGGATGAGCGTTTCAAGTCCGCTCTCGATCGCGAGGATGAGTCCGAGCGTCACCATGCTTACCGGGGGGAGTTGGAGGTCCGCCCGCGTGACGATCCCCGACACTCGACTGCGGTCGAGCAGGAAGTAGTGCGATCGCCCGGCAAGGGCGACAACCAGATCGCTCAGCGGCAGCGACGCGCTGACGAGATCAGATGCGGCGATCGGGATCGAGCATTGCGCGACGGTCGAAGCCCGACCTTCGAGCGCGTGGGTCGTGACATACGAAGTGATCGCTTCGTCGGCAACCGCCGCTACCTCGAAGTCGTGATGCCTCATGAGCTGGATGGCATCGCGTGCCTTCATCGCCGGCTCGACCGTCCACAGAGTCGGGCCTGCCAGGTCGCCAGCGGTGACTCCGCTCTCTGCGACCTGCAGCAACGTTGACAGATGTTCGTGCGGCTTCATGACCTAACCGTGTCCAGTGCACGCTACATGTGTTCGATCCGTCGAGCCGTCGGCGCTGACACGGATCGACGTGCCGACCGGCGATCTAGCGCCGGTACACCGTGAGGCGTTCCTTGCCGAAGGTGGTGGTGTTGGTGTCGCCGTGCTCTTGGCAGTGCCACACCAAGCCCTGCATGTAGGAGATGCCGTCGGCGACTTCGTCGTGTTCGAGGGCCTGGATCGGGGGGTCGAGCAGGCGACGTGAGATGAGCACGATCGTCTTGTGACGAGCGCGGGTGATCGAGACGTTCAGGCGGTTGCGCTGGTAGATGAACTCCTTTTCTCCCAGCGCGTACTCGACGTCGCTCACGCCGTAGCTCACGATCACGGTGTCGCACTCTTGGCCCTGCATCTTGTCGACGGTGTCGACGAAGGGGCGCGCCGTGCCGGTTGCCTCGCCGATCGTGCGACGCAGCAGCCGGCCTTGCGCGTGATGCGGGCTCACGACGAAGAGCTCGTCACGCCAGAACCTCGCGTCATCGGCGTTGCTCTGGTCGCGCAACGCGGCCGCGATCTGCGCGGCGAGGTCGGCCTCGGCCGGGTTCTCGCGAGTTGCCTGTACGTCTTCGAACACGCACACGACAAGCGGGTATTGCGGGTCGAGTACCTGGCGCAGCAGCGTGACGTCACCACGGCCGATGCGACCCGGATCGAAGCGCAATCGGGCCTCGCCGATCGCCGAGGTCGCGGGCCGGTAGTCATCGGGGTAGATCGTTGCCGCGGGATACGCACACAGCGGCGCGTTCATCCGGAAGTTCTCGAGCAGCGGTCGGACGAACCCGCGGTCCCCGGCCGGATCTCCATGTCGTAGGCATTCGAGAATCGAGCGGTGCAGTGGCGGCTCGCCGGGGTTCGCCGGGTAGTCGCCCGCGACGATCGGCGGGAGTTGCTCGGGGTCGCCGGCGACGACGAAGCGACCACCCGGAGCGACACGCCGCCATGCGATCGCGGCCTGTGCGACGGTGAGCTGGGAGCCTTCGTCGATCACGATGAGATCGGCACGGAACTCGGCGGGATCGGCGCGGTGGAGCTGCCACACGGTGGTGCCGATCACCACAAGGTCGTGGCGCTTCGCCGCGCCGACTATCGAGTCGCGGTCGAGGTTCTTGCAGCCCGCGAGCTCATGCCCCACTCGGAACAGCGCCAGCCCGCCGCGCACGATCGTGCGCTCGCGCTGCATCGACTCGACTTTGGCAAGCAGGTTGTCGATCGCGGCGTTCGTGAAGGCGCTCAACACCACACGCAGCGGACGACCCGCTTTCCGGTGCGATTCTGCGAGGGCGAGGATCGCGAGCGCGAGGAAGTGGGTCTTGCCGGTGCCCGGCGGACCCCACACGACCTGCACGTCGTGGTCGAGCACGCCCTCGAACGCGTGCCGCTGACTCACGGTGGCACCATGATTGTCGATGAGCGCGAGCGCCGTATCGCGCAGTTCAGGCGAGACGTCGAGCGTGTGGCGAGTCGCCACCGGGTCGAGCAGGAGCGAGGTGAATCGCTGCGGATCGCCGTCGAGCGCGCCAAGGTCGGTGATGACACGATCGGACAGCCAGTCGGTCCAGCGCCGGTCGAGCACGTAATGAGCGCCTTGAATGGGAGCGGTGAACGCCGGGGTCTTGGTGAGCTTGAGGCGGACACGATCCGATTCGACGCCGACGACCGCGGCGATAGCGAGATCGGCGTTCTTCGGCCCGTACTGTCGCTGGCGATAGGCGAAGTCGTCGAAGGCGACTCGGGCGCGTCGACCCGCCGTGGTGTCGGGCGTCACGAGGAAGTTCGTGAAGGTGTCGGGTTCGAGGCGGCTGAGCTCAAGCTGGTCGTGCTCGACGGCCCACCGGTCGCCGTCGAGATGGACGAGATCGACGGTGACACCCTGCGCCCGGCGCTCGTCGACGCTGGCGCTACGCGGCGTGCGGACCTGCAGGCAGCCGAGGATCGCCTCGTACCTCGTGATGAACGCAAGGCGTGAGAGCACCGGGTCGGTGAAACCGAATCCGGCAGGGAACCGGAACTTCGGCGGCCAGGCGAACAACGCGTCGGAACCATCGAGCCGCTCGCGCAGTCCGCTGATCACCGACGTCGTCGCCCACACGCGGCGCTTCAACTCGTTCTCGATGTTCGGGAGGATGTCGGCGCGGTCGCGTTCCCACACCTCGAAGATCGCGTTGCTCTTCAGCCGATTCGACAGCGCGAAGTTGAAGTAGTCGCTGCCGCGGTACTCGAACCCGTACTCCGAAGGTTGGAGCGCGGCGACGACGTCGGCGAAGCGGTAGACGACCGGTACGGGAAGCGCGAACAGCGACCGCAGCACGTCGATCACGACGACGACGGGGAAGAACACCTCCGTCGCCGGATGGTCATCGGCCTGGGCGAGCTCGGGCTGTTGGAAGTGGAACAACAGCGCGAGCGCGGCCTCGGCGACGACCGGGTCGAGGATCGCGTCGAGCAGCGTGTCGACGAGCAACGTCCGCTCGTAGCCGTCGAACACGAAGACCTGCACCGACTTCTGATCCGTCCACTCGGAGTGAGTGCGGTTGTAGGCGTCGACCGTTCCGAGCAGCGCGTGCAAGTCGCGCACAAGATTGCGCCGCAGATCACCCAGGGTGTCGGGGCGCGGGTCGGGCGCGACTCGTACGACCGTGTCGGCACCGCTTCCGTAGAGGTCTTTGCCCTTGAGCCGGTTGATTGCGTACGCGTAGACCCGTCCCTCGAGCGGCTCGGACTGGAGGGTGATCGCGATGAGCACGTGTTCGCCCTTGGGCATCGAAACCGAATGCGCGCCTCGCTCGAGGGTCGCGTCATCGACCAGCGCGACGACGCTCGTCCGCAGTTGCGCGGCTCGGCCTTCGAGCGACGCGCACCCGATGAGTTGCGAATCCGCATCGGGTTGCGCCAGCAGAGTCGCGAGTTCGTCAACCGTGGTGACCGATCGTTCGGCAAGATGCCGCTTGGCGAATGTCGACAGGTACGGCACGAGCGACACATCGCGACGCGCCTCGGCCTCGCTCCGGCAGTGCTCGTAGTAGTCGCACCATTCGCAGCGGAAGTAGAGATGCCAGGGCGCTTCGTTCGCCGGGAGGTTGAGGATGCGGCCCAGATCGTGGGTGAGGAAGGCCTGGAGCTGGCCCTCGATGCGGGCGAGTTCGAACCATTCGGGTTCGGCCTGTTCGTACAACCAGACGCCGCCGAGCCGCGAGGTCTGGCAGCGAGGTGCGAGGCCGGCGTCGTCGAGAGCTGCGTCGAGCAGCAGCGAGTAGAGCCCTACCTGGATGCGGTGCGACAGCTTCATCATGTCGCTCGCCTTGGCATCGATAACACGAAACTCGACACCGGCGCCGCCATCGACGGCTGTGATCAGATCGGGGTAGCAGTCGGTGATCACCACGAGCTCTGGATTGATCGCATAGTGGTCGTAGAGCGCGTTTGGTGCACGCAAGGTCCCCTGGTAGAGGTACTCGCCGGGGTGGGCGTGTTCGAGCCAGGCAATGGTCGCGTCGGCGGTGTGGCGCGCCTCGCCGAAGCGGTCCTTCGTCGCCGCGACCGCGACGGCGTCGCCGAGGCGTTCGGAGAGGATCCGCTGCTCCCAGCGCGCGCCACCCTCGAGGATCGCCCGCGTCAACAGACTGCGGTCGACCTCGAACTCCGGGATGTCGTCAGCAGTACGGCGCGCCTTGGTCGCCGAGCGGTACCGCAAGTACCGCTCGCACTCATGGAAGTAGTACCGAGCGATCTGCGAAGGACTCACCGTGAAGTCAGGCATCAACGACTCCGGCCTGCTGATCGTCTCGAGTCATTCGCACGCCGACTATTCGATCACGCGCGCACGCGCCGATGCTCCGTGCGGTGTGCCAACCCCGCCGCGCGGAGTTCCTCGGGGTGACAATGTCCCATGTCGGTCGTAGAGTTGAACGTGTTGGGTCACCACATGCACCCAACCATTCCGAGGCAGGAGATTCGTTCCGGCAGTTCGGCTTGATTGATCGTCGCCGTCGCGATCGGTGCGCCGGCGACGGATGCCGAGAGCACACATGGGGGCGGGCGTGGGCACGGGCTCATCGATCGAAATTCGTTGGCAGGGCGGCTCCAAGGTGTTCCCGCCGGGCAGCCTCGTGACGATCGGCCGCGATGACTCCAACGACGTCGTCTCCACCAATCCGCACGTGTCGCGCCGCCACGCGACGCTGAGCGATGCTTCGGGGGAGTGGGTGTTGATCGATGAGGGGAGCACGCAAGGCCTGTTCGTCGACGGTCAACGCGTCGCCAGCTGCGTCGTCGATACCTCGACCGTCGCGATGCTCGGGCGACCTGAATTCGGCGACCCGCTGACGCTCCGCACGATCGCTCCGATGAAGCCATCTGAAATGATGACCATGGTCCCGGGGGGCTCGACCGAGGATCCCGCACCGTCGCAGTGGTCGCCACGCGCCGCCGAAGGTCCGGCAGCTTGGCCGGCGCTGCCCGTTCAGGCGGGTGGTGCTCCCCCGTCGTCGTCGAGTTCTGCGGCGCCGCCAGCGCCTCCGGCGTCTCCATCAGTGATGGATCGGGTCGCGGCCGCCGACATGGTTCCGGGGGAACGGTCACCAAGGCGCCGCGGCCGGGTCCTGGTTGCGATCGCAGCCGGCACGGCCGTCATCGTGGCCATGGTCGCGGTCGCAGTGCTCCCCGGCGTTCGTCGTGCACAACAACGCTCGGACTACCTCTCCGCGCTGGATGAGGCCGGACGGCGTAACGAGTTCGCCACCGACGACGACGCCGTGTCGAGCGCAAAGACGACCTGCAGGAAGCTGAGCGAAGGCGCCGAGCGCCGGGGCTACGAGCGCGACCAAATCGGCGTCGAGGCATACTGCAGCGACTTCGCACAGGGCTTCCGCACGATCCCGACACCCGAAGAGCAAGACGCGGCCTACCTCAAGAAGTTGAAGGACGACGATCTCTTCGACCAATTCGCGAACGAGGCGACGGCACTCGCGAACGCCAAGCGGGTCTGCGACGAACTCGATGCCGGCGGTGAGGCGCGCGGGTTCGAGCGCGATGCGGCGGGCGTCGCTGTCTACTGCAGGAAGTACTTCTCGCAGTTCACCGTGATTCCGACACCCGAGGAGCAACAGGCTGCGTATCTCGCCGAGCTTCGCAAACGCGGCCTTGCGGGCAAGTTCTCATCCGATGTCCAGGCCGTTGCGCACGCAGAGTCGTTCTGCGAGTCGCTCGGCGGAGGTGCGAAGCTCGAGGGTCTTCTTGAGGACAAGATCGCTGTCCAGGTCTATTGCCCCGAGTTCCTGAAGGGTTTCAAGGTGCTACGCACATCCGAGATTTCGGGCGAGTTCATCCTGATCGATTCGGATCCGAGCTACTACTTCCCGGCGATCGTCGCGACCTCAGGCGTCTGTTCAGGGTCCGGTGGCTACGGCGACATCACGTCGGGCACCGTGGTCGACATCCGCAATGAGAGTGGCGAGTTGCTCACCCAGACAAGCCTCGAGGTCGGCCGCGGCGACGAGTACCGCTGCACGTTCCCCTTCACATTCACGGTGACCGAGGGTGAAGATCAGTACGTGATCGAGGTCAGCCATCGCGGCTCGCTCAGCTTCTCGTTCACCGAACTCGACACGCTGGGCGTGGTCCTAACGCTCGGGAGCTGAGCGTGACCACCGCGGGCCGTCGCTCCACGGCCGCCCTGGTGTTCGCCACTGTGGCAGTCTCAGCGGCGGGGTGCGTCGACGACCCGCCGCGCCGAGAATCCGATGTCGCTTCGACGACGACGAGCGATGCGTCACCCGTGACACGATCCGAACCGGTGTTGACGGAACTTCCGGAACCGCTGACGCGAGAGGCTCGATTGGGCGTCGGTCGCGTTCACGTCGAGGTGTGCGGCGGTTCAGGGTCGGGTTCGGGCTTCTTCTTCGAAGCGCACACGATGGCGACCAATCGTCACGTCGTCGAGGATGCGACGGCGGCATGGGTCGAGACTCCAGATGGAGACCGGCTCGAAGTGACCAAGGTCGAGGTCTCGACGGTCGCCGACCTCGCACGGCTCGCGGTCGATGGCACCGCTCCAACAGTGTTGTCCTTCAGCGAGACTGTTCCAAGCGCGGGAGATCGACTACGCGCAATTGGATTCCCGCGCGGGCGCGACGTCACCGCCACCGAGGGCAGGTTGGTGGCGACAGAAGGGGGACCCGACGAGCGATTCGAGATCTCCGCGGTCGTCGAGCCGGGTAACTCGGGTGGACCCGTCCTTGACGATCGTGATCAGGTCGTGGGCGTGACAACGGCGATCGAACTCGATTCGGGGATCGGCCTGGTGATCCCGATCGCCCGTCTCCGCGAGAACCGGCGTTGGGTCCCGTATGAACTCCGCGACCCGAGTGGCTGCGACGGATGAGGGGTTTCTGGACTGTCATCGGCGCCGAGGCGATCGCCACGCGCTGTCGATGACCGACTGATTGCCCTCCGAGCAACCGGCTTCAGCGAGCCGCCGACATCCGAGCGTCTGACGAGTCGCGACTTCGCGAGTTCGGGCCGCCTCGAAGTCCGCCGTCACGTTGGCTCCCTCTGGCGGGCTCGCGACGTCGTCGAGGTTCGCGCGGACGGTCACCGCGAGCTGCTCTGCCAGGCGCGCGGTCGCGCTGGTTCGGAGTCATGCTGGGCCGATCTCGCTGATGCGTTGGTAGAACCGCAGCGTGCCGCCACGGCCGGCGTCCTTCTTGAACCGGCCCCAGAGATCCTCGCCGATGTTCCGGTAGTCGCTGAGTACCGATTGGGCATTGTCGCACTTGTCGGCCGTGCTCACGAGCAGGACCCGTTCGTCCTCGTGCTCAAGCCGGGTGATGTACGCGACCTTGCGGTCCCACCACGGCTCCGGGTACGGCTCAGCGACGCTCGCTCATGACACGATCGAACTGCTCCCACGTGAGCACGGTGGGGATCCGGGCGTTGCGCGAGTACCAGTCGATCGAGCCCTTCGAGATGTGCAGCTCGCCGAGCTTCTCACCGTCGGAACGGATCTGGAACACGACGTCGGCATTGAACACCGTGTTGTTCGGGACGGTGAAGAGGATTTCGTGCTCGGCCATGAGACCCCCGTCGATCTGCGATGAGGCGGAGATTACGGTATCGCCGTGAATTCGAATGCCGACGAGAAGCGGCTCGGCACACAACGACTCGGCACCAGCGACCGTTTCGTCGGTCCGATCGCGTACGGGTGTTGGCGTTTCGCCGGTACCAGTCGGGCCGAGGCGCGCGCGAAGATCGAGTGCGCGCTCGACCACGGCATGACGCTGATCGACACGGCCGACATCTACGGCAGCGGCGGACCCGGGTTCGGGACGTCTGAGGTGCTGCTCGGCGAGGTGCTGGCCGAAGCCCCCGACCTGCGCCACCAGATGGTGATCGCCACCAAGGGCGGGATCCGGCCCGAGGTGCCGTACGACTCCACCCGCGCCTATCTCCTCGAGGCGTGCGACGCGTCCCGAACCCGGCTCGGCATCGACACGATCGACCTCTATCAGATCCACCGGCCCGACCTGCTCGCGCATCCGGCCGAGGTGGCGGCGACCCTTGCCGAACTGATCGAACTCGGCTGGGTCGGCGAAGTCGGCGTGTCGAACTATTCGACTTCGCAACTCGACGCGCTGCTCGCCCACCTCGAGGTTCCCCTGGCCACCAGCCAACCCGAGTTCTCCCTCTGGCACCTCGACCCGATCGATGACGGCACGTTCGACCGCTGCCTGCAACACCGGATCACGCCGCTCGCCTGGTCGCCGCTCGGGCGCGGCCAGATCGGTGATCGGTCGCAACTCACCGAGACGCTCGATGGCATCGCCGCCGAACACGGCGCGACGCGAACGGCAGTCGCGCTCTCGTTCGTGATGGCGCATCCGAGCGGTGCGATCCCGATCATCGGCACGCAGCGGCTCGAGCGGATCGCCGAAGCGGCGACCGCTCGGTCGGTGACGTTGTCGCGCGCCGAGTGTTATTCGTTGATCGCGGCCGCAGGACGAGCTCTGCCGTGACGACGCCGATCGAGGTCGCCTGGTTCGCGGCGTTGTGTGACGACGACTATGAATTTCTCGGCGTCACCGACCCTGTCTTGCAGTCGTCGTACGAGCATTGCCGCGACATCGTCCTGCGAGCACAATGGCACGGGTTCCACAACGTCTTGCTGCCGAGCGGTTACCAACTCGGCATCGACTCGGTCGCGTTCGCCGCGGCCGTGGCACCCGAGGTCGACCGGATGCGGATGCTTGTCGCGGTACGCGCGGGTGAGTTGTGGCCGCCGCAGCTCGCCCGCCAACTCGCGACGCTCGATGCGTTGCTCGACGGACGTCTCACGATCAACATCATCTCGAGCGATCTCCCTGGCGAGACGCTCTCGTCGCCCGACCGCTACGCACGCACGAGCGAGGTGATGCACATTCTGAGGGAGTTGCTCTCGGGACGGTCCATCGATCACCACGGCGACTTCTATGACTTCGAACTGGATCCGCCGCGAGCCGTCATGTCACGGTCGTGCCCTTCCCTGTACTTCGGTGGTCTGTCGGACGACGCCCGCGAGGTCGCCGCGGAACACGCCGACGTCTACCTGATGTGGCCCGATACCGAGGAGGCCGTGAGCGAACTCGTCGCCGACATGACCGCGCGCGCCGCTCGTCATGACCGCACGCTGCGTTTCGGGTACCGCGTGCACACCATCGTGCGCGACACCGAGTCCGAGGCACGTGCCGCCGCCGAACTGCTCGTGTCGAGACTCGACGACGACGAGGGAGACCGCATCCGCGCGCGTTCACTCGACAGCCAGTCGGTCGGAGTCCGGCGTCAGGCCGAGTTGCGCGAGCAAGCCGAGGTCGCCGACGGCTACGTCGAGGACTGCCTCTGGACCGGCATCGGTCGCGCCCGCAGCGGCTGCGGCGCCGCGATCGTCGGCGACCCCGACCAGGTCGCAGCGAAGCTGGCGCGCTACCGAGCGCTCGGGATCGACGCGTTCATCCTCTCGGGGTACCCCCACCTCGACGCCTGCGACCGATTCGGCATCACCGTCCTCCCCCGCCTGACCCCCTGAAACTCCCCCCGCCCTGCGGGCGCGATCGACACCTCTACCAACTGAGGGCGAGGCGGGCGGTTCGGTGGCGGACTTGGGGTGTCGGCAGTTCGTTCGCGAACGAATACCAGAGCGACTGCTCGCCGACGAACTGCGGCAACGCATCCAACGTTGCGTCGATCGCGTCCCACGACATCCCGATGTCGTCCGGACGATGGCGCATCCCCGAGGCCATCACGATGTCACGAGCGCGGGCCTCGTCGTTTCCCTGCATCGCGCTCATCACGAGCACGCCGACGGCAACGAGTTCTCCGTGCATGGGCGCCCATCCGTTGACGGCTTCGAACGCGTACGCGAAGAAGTGCTCGGAGCCTTCCTCGAAGCGGGCGTGGCCGAGGTCGTGGCATAGCCAGCCGATGTCGCGGTGGCACTCCATGAGCCTCCGGAGACCGTCGTCGTCACCGGCGACGAGCATCGGCGCGAGCGTCTCGAGTTCGGCGAGATAGAGCGCCGACATCGCGGCGGCGCTCTCATCCCATGGATGATCCTCGACACCCCGGTCGACGGCGAGTCGCCAGTCGAACACCGCGGTGTGGCACGAGAGCACGTCGCCGATTCCGCCGGCGACGAGATGGCGCGGCGCCGACCACATGAGGTCGAAGTCGACGACGACGCGTTCGGGAACCGCGTCGCCTTCGTAAACCACCCCGCCGTGGTCGCGCAGTGCCGTCATGCGGGTGAAGCAGGCATCGACCGACGGGAGGCTCGGTACCTGGTACAGCGGAAGGCCGCAGCGGCCGTGCAGCCACTTCGCCGTGTCCATCGCCGAACCGCCACCGATCCCCACGATCGCGTCGCATTCGGGCAACTGGGCCGCGACCGCTTCGAGGTGCGGCCGGGTCAGTTCGGATGCCCACACCAGCGCACGCGGCGGCGTCGGCAACACTGGTTCGACGAACGCCCATGGTTCGGGCTGGGCGACCAAGACGTAGCTGCCGAGTCCGCCGACGAGATCCGCGACAAGTGCGTGCCCGTACACCGTCTCGAAGCCCCGGTCCCCGAACGCAGAAGTGGATTCCTCAGCCACGTCCAAGTAGGTCGGCTTCGACAACCCGGTGATCCGGGCGAGATCGGCGCGCAGCCGCGACCCACGCTCCCGGAGTGCTTCGAGCACGATCCGCTCGTTGAGTTCCCTGAGCAGCGATGGAACCGCAAGGGCGCTCTGCTGGCCTGACCACGAGGCCACCCTATTAGGAAGGCTCACGAACTCGCACTCCTCGGAGGCGACTGTAACGTCGGTCGGTGGCAGCGCGCCTGATCGAACCGGGTGAGCAGCGGGCGATCCTGCTGGTCGTCGCCCACGCCGACGACGTCGCGCTGTTCGTCGGCGGCACGGTCGCTGCCTGGTCGGAGGCGGGTTGGCGGGTCGTGGTCGTGCGGGTCACCGACGATCGCTGGGACTCGGTTGGCCTGAGCGAGGACGACACGATCGCCGCCAACGCCGCCGAGTTCCGCAGCGCGGCGGAGATCCTCGGGGTGTCGGAGATCGTCGAGTTCGGTTATCCGACCGACACGCTCGGCGACGTGAGCGAGACCGGGCTGCGCGAACGGATCATCGGGGAGGTTCGCCGCACCAAGCCGTACGCGCTCGTGACGTTCGATCCCTACGCCATGTACGGCGAGGACAACCAGGACCACCTCAAAGTCGCGGCGGCGACGGATGAGGCGTTCTGGACCAGCCAATTCGACAAACACCACCCCGAACACTTCGACAAGGGACTCGAACTGCACGGCTGCTTCGAACGTTGGTACTTCGGTCGTCAGGTCGTCGACGTGACCGATGCCGTCGACATCGGATCGACGCTCGACCGCAAGGTCGATGCCGCGTGCCGGCACACCACGATGATGACGAATCTGGCGCGGCAACTCGTGCTGCAAGCACGTACCGGCGGCTGGGACCTCCCACACATCGAGGAGATCCTGAGCTCGGGCGACGTTCGCCCGCTGGTGGAGCCGTTCGTCCGCGGGACCGCCGAACGCGCGGGCGCGCGTCACGGCCTGGTGGCAGCCGAGGAGTTCAGGGTCGTCACCTTCGGTGGACTCGCCGAAGCACTCCCGAGGCTCGGCGTGCCGAAGCGACGTTGACCAATACGTCGAGCGAACGCGCTCTTTCAAGCCGGAAAGCCAGGCCGCCGTGTCGGCAATGGCCGGCGTCACCCCGATCGTGCGTACCCGCGCGTCGATGGAGGTCGCGATCAGGAGACCAAACCCAGGGCACGCCGAGTGATCTCTTCTTGTTCGCGGGCGTCAGCAAGATCCGAATCCACGACGCCTGGCGCGTTCGCCCCTCTGACCTCGTCGACAATTTCGCGGACTGTCCCCGCGAGCGCTGACGCGAGTGCGGCCGCTGCGGTGTCGGTGAGACAGGCCGAGCTGATCTCGCTGACCCGTTGGTAGAACCACAGCGATCCTGCGCGGCCGGCGTCCTTGTTGAACCGGCCCCAGAGATCCTCGCCGATGTTCCGGTAGTCGCTGAGTACCGATCGGGCATTGTCGTACTTGTCGGCGGTGCTCACCAGCAGGACGCGCTCATCCTCCCGTTCGAGTCGAGCGATATAGGCGACCTTGCGCTCCCACCACGGCTCCTTGTCGGAGCGATTCGCGACCAACGTGTCGGAACATGCTTCGACAATGCGAGCGACTTCGTTGCCGAACTTCTCACGAATCTCGTCGAGTCGGGCGCGTCCACCGTGATCTTCGGGAACGTCGTGCAGCAGCGCTGCGATCGCCTGATCCTCATCGCCGCCGTGGGAGAGCACGAGCGAAGCGACCGACATGAGATGCGCGACGTACGGCGTTGCGGTCCCCTTTTTGAGGTCGCCCGCGTGCACCAGTCGCGCGAGGTCGAATGCCCGCGCCAGCCTCTCCGTGATCGCGATCATGACTCCACCTCGCAAGTGTCGACGCGTCGTCGGAATCGTCTCAAACCTTGCCGCCCGACCACCAGTCACCGACGAAACTTTGCGACGTCCACGCCGGATCCAACTCGCTCGGCAGCTTCGGCGCGGGTTCGGTCGTGCGTCGCATCGCAGCCTCGGCCGCGCAGCACCCTGCGGCACGCCACCGCTTCGCCTCCCCGGGGGTGAAGTCTCGCTCGCGCCATGACTTCGCCGTGGTCGCGTCGAAGCAAGCGCGCAGCCAATCATGTGCTTCAAGTTCGCTGAACCCTGCGGAGAGCCACGAGGACAACGCGGTCCGCTTGGCTTGAATCTGGTTACGCACGCGAGCCTCGGTGCGCTGCGCCTGGGTCAGGACGCTTCGCTTCGCTCGCTCTCTTGCCTCACGCTCTCGACGGACCCGGTCCGCGGCGCGGCGCCGCACCTCGGCCTCGGCGATCGTTCGCAGTTGCTGTGCGAATGCCGTTCGGTACTCTGCGATGCCGGCGCGCCAGCGGCCAAGAACATGCGTGTCGAGTACGCCCGCAATCCAGCTCGCCGCGTGCGGACAATCGCGCAGCACACGTACGCGCTCACACGCCCTCCACTGCGCTGCCACCTCGGCCGCGGCCTGCGGGTCGCGGAACTCGAGCTCGAGCCACGCCTTGAAGTCGAACCTCTCGTTGGCGTCCATGACTCCCCCTCCACTCCGATGCGAACGACCGCATCCCATCAGGAGGGTGGGACACGCGATCCGCCCGGTGGTGACACGGATCGCGGCAGTTGGCACAGTTGGCTGTTCAACCGCCTGTTCAACCGGCCGTGAAGAGCCTGCCGATCGAGACGTCGAGGTAGCTCGCCAGCAACTGCTCGGCCTTGATCGACGGAGGAAGATTGAGCCGAGCCCGCGCAAGATCAGCGCCCATCTCCACGACCGACACGAGCGCCGCGGGAGTCGCGGCAGCACACCAGCGAGTTACGAGCGGCGGGTCGCCGGTGAGCGCGTGCCGGGCACCGGCATCAACGAAGTTGTGCGCGTACCGGAGCTTCTCGTCGACGATGGCTGGATTCTGCGAGTAGGTGGCATCGAGGACGAGCAGCGTGATCGTGCCGCCGAGGTCGCGATGCTCGATTGCGACGTCGGGCCGATTCTTGCCGACCCGGCACACGACTCCGGTGCTGGCGCTACGAGGGAACGGCCGGTCGAGGAGCAGCGCCACAGTGTTGGTGCCGGGCATCCATGCCCATTTCCCCGTCCCCGCGAAACCGCTCTGCGGGCGACCGAGTCGTTCGACCAGCCACTCGAACACAACGAGCTGCACCCATCTTTCGTACAGGGTGTTGAGCGACGCCGGACTGATCGGCAACAGGCGCTCAAGCTCGCCAGGCGGGAAGCGAACCGCGAGCCCCGGCAGGTGGTCGAGTTGGTTCGCGAGCGACACGACCGTGCGATAGGCGGCGTGATCGCGAAGCACGAACGAGTGCGCCGGCAAGGGGCCGGGCGTCACGTCGAGCCAGTCGCCCCGACCGAACCAGTCATCGAGGTCGCTGAGCGCCTCGACGATCTGCCGGTGGCAGCGCGGCGAGGTTTCGACGACCGAGCGTGCGAGCGCGTCGGCCAGGCGTGCGGCAACAGCGCGCACGAACCGGTTCTCGGGCGTCGCGAGCAGTGCCTCGTTGCGAACGAGCAACACGGTGCCCAACGTGGGAGCCGTCGCGGGGCGAGGTGGGTCCCACGAGCGGATGCGTCTCGCGTCGACTCGGCCGCGCACCGTACCGAGTCGCGACACGGCGACCCACTCGTCGATGCGGGTCAGCGCCTCGGATGGGCGTGCTGCGATCGCCCGCAGCGCAGGCGCTGCACGCTCGAAGAGCTGGATCAACACCGCCGCGCGCTCGTCTTCGTGCGAAGGCAGGTCGGGCGCGAAGGCGGCCCACACTCGCGCTCGTTCGAGCGGATCGTCAATGGCGTCCTGACCCACCGCGGCGCGCAGCCGTCTCACCATGTACTCGTACTGTTCGGTGGTGATTCGAGTGGGTGCACGGCGCACGGTCGCGCTGATCGTGTCGTCGCCGGTCGCGACCTGCAGCTTCATATCGCCGACGAGATGCTCGGTGTTGCCGATCTCTGACCAGTTGTCGACGCTCACCCACGATCGGCCTTCGAGCGCCATCGGCACCGGTTCGCCGCCTAGCTCGACCTTCGGCTCGACGTCGCATTCGATCCTGATGACAACCCGGGTGGTCTCGGCGATCTCAACCAAGGTCCCATGGTCGACCGCGCGCCCGCACACCGTGACGGGGCGCATCTCAGGTCTCGAACTGGCCGTAGGCAAACTCGTGCCGTTCGAGTCGGCGCTTCACGGCTTCGACCGCCGCGACGCTCCGTGGAAAGGCCTCGGCCTGAGAGAGGAACGAGACGAGCTGCTCGAGAACCTCGCGGTGTTCGGGCTCGGATCGCTGCACCCGGATACGTGTGAGCACGAAGGTGACGAGCGCGGCGTCGAGCGCGTCGTTGAATTCGCGACCGCGGTAGACACCTTGCCCGACCCAGCGCAGGATCCGGTTGGCGACGCGGTACCCGATGCGAGTACCTGTCGGACGAAGCCGCGCGTCGAGTTCGATCAACACCGATCCGATCGTCGGCGCAATCCTCTCGGGCCGGCGCGCGAACCAACCCTCGAGGTCGATGGTGTCGATGTGCAGGTATACGGATCGGTCGAGCACCTTCGGAGACAGCGCGTGGGTGGTGTCATCGTTGTTGACCGTTCCGATGATGACCAGGTTCGGTGGTAGCGGCACGCTCGGAACGAAGCCGCGGTGGCGCTGACCTGGGTAGAGATTGAGGCGGCGGTGCTGTCCGTCGAGCTCCATCTTCGAGAGCACCTCGGCGAGGTAGTACTCGGGGCGGGCGAGGTTCATCTCATCGAGACAGACGTGGAAACGACGGGCTTCCTGACCGTCATCGCAGCGTTCCCACTCATCCGCGGCTTCGCGGACGAACTCGACGAAGTCCGTCGCGATGTAGTCACCGTCGCCGAGCGGCGGCAGGTAGCCGAGAAGGTCTTCGTTGGCGCGCCAATCCGGCCTGACGGCGACGAGCAGATAGCGGTACCCGTGGTGCTCGGCGTAGGCCTGCGTCAGTTTCGTCTTTCCCGCCCCACTCGGGCCGGCGAGAACGACGAGTGGCGCGACCTCGACCGCCAACTCGTAATCGGCCACGAGGTCCTGCGGGAACTGATCGAGCGCGTCGGGATCGCCACTCCGCTCGCCCGTCGCCTCGATGTCGACCGCTGCGAGTTCCTCGACTGCTGGTGCGAACAACTCGGGATCGATTCGCTCGAACGGCCGCGACGTGATGTGGACATCCGGCGGCGTCGGAAGTTCACCCACCAGTTGCGTCAAGCCATCCACCGCGTTACGTACGTCATCGGTGGACCCGAGCCCGCGGTCGCGCACTCGTTTGAGTTCGGATTGGTGGTCAGCAAGCCACCTGCGGCACACCGTCAAGAGTCCGTTCGGGTCGAGGAGCCTGACCATCTCGCCGCCGACCGCGCGCCTCACGCTTCGGTTCAAGATGGGGAAGTCGGTCACTCGACTCTGGAGTCGCACGACCGAGTCCGGCTTGCCAGTGAGTACGTAGTCGTGCTCGTCGGTGTCGGAGAAGTCGGCGATCTCCCAGATCCCGACAGGGACGTCGAACTCACCGTCGAAGGTCCCCCAGAAGATCGCCACATCGCCGGCTCGCGGCAGCTGTGCCTTGAACACTCGTTGGTAGACGTCGCGATTGCCTGTGTTGGGTCTCTTCGGTAGCCGCAGCACCGGTTGCGCCGGGTTGAACAAGCCGAGAAAGAAGCACCGCGGGATCCCCGCGGCGCAGAACTGTGCCTTGAAGTCGACGTTGGCCTTGCAGTTGTGGTTCGACAGTGGGTCGGTGCAGATCGAACCGTCCCAGCCGTGGTTGTGGATGTTGACCCGGATCACGTACGCCGAACGCGCTTCGTCTCTCACCATCACTCCCCCTCGATTGCGTGGCGTTGCCACGTCGGGCCATTCGACCACGTGACTGGGACACCGCGACACGAGGCCCCGAGATCCGCCTGACGGCCCGTCGAGCTGACGCGAGCTTCGAACACGAGCTCGGCTGCCGCTCACAACTTCCCCCCTGACCACCAGTCACCGACGGTCGCCTGAGAACTCCAGTCTGCTCCCGAGCTACCGCGGCGTGGCGGCGTGGGCTCAGTGTGGCTCCGTGCTGCCGCCTCGCCGGGCGAACAGCCGGCGTCGCGCCATTGCTTCGCGGCATAGGGCGCGAGGCCCGTGGCGCGCCACGCACTCGCTTCGCCCGGTCCGAAGCCGGCACAGCGCCACCGTCTGGCGTCCTCTGCGGAAAATCCGGCATCGCTCCATCGGACGATGCCTCCCCCTACCTGCACGACCTCGGTCATGACCCGCACCCCCTCGCGCCCTTCGCCGAACGCACATGTCAGCGTGCAGGTGGGACACGGGGTGTCGTGACGCGTTACGACCGAGGCCGAGGTTGGCACACTCGCGTTCCGCGCAGCGCCGCTACTGCGCCCGCTTCTTCCTCGGCCGCGGCGGCGGGGCGATCTGAGCCTCGGCCATGACCGCGATCGCGCTCTCCTGAAACGGCTGCTCGGCCATCCGATACTCATGTCGGCCGCTCCTCGCTTCAATGCGCGTGAGCATTCCGTAGTACTCGAGTTCCGCCGCACCCTTTCCGACGACTGCCTCATCGCCGATCGCGTAGTGCTGCACGCGCCTGTGATCAACGAGGAAGGCTTCTCGCAAGGGGATCGAACGTTCACGGATCTTGAGCTGTCGCTGCAACACGAGATATGTGATCAGCGCCTTGCCTGAAAGGGTCGCCATCCATCCGTTGGTCCACAATTCCGGCGGGAGCGGGAAGTACGCATCTGACGCATCGAAGGGGCCTTGAGATTTCTTCCCACGAGGAGGTGGCTTGTACACGCGGAACTGACTAGGGGTGCCGGTCTCGAGCCCTACCTGAAGCCGAGGGGGGCACCGCCGCTCGCGATCTTGGAGTACGAGACCCTCAGCACCGAGCGCGTCCAGAGCACGACCGATCGAACTTGTTGCTGCAACCTCGCCGGTTCCGGATCGACCGAGGATCACGCCCCACTCACGGAAGTCGATGACCGTCGAGTGGGGATCGGTTCCGACGAGCCGAGCGCGTCCTCGGGTGCCATCCTGAACGATCGGGAGCCCGTTCGCTCCACGTTGCGCGAGCGCAAGGACCTCGCGGTCGGAAAACTGATAACCACGCCGTCGACCCACACCGCCACCACACACCCAGTAGAGCGTGAGCATCGCCTTGAGGCTGATCTCGCTGCGACGCAACAGTCGGATGGCAGCGGGATCAGGCGAGTCGGAGTCGATGCGCCAGACAAACGACCACCGCAGCGGCACCACTCGATTGGCGAGCCGATCGGCAACGGATTCCGCGACCTCAGTCGCCTGCTGAACGTCATCGGGGTGCAGGGTCGGCGGCGGAGTGAACGTTCGGAGCTTGCGACTCGGCTTCCGCGTTGACGCAGCCTTGTGGGCAACTTCCGTACGAGCAACCGCCTTGGCGCCGCCGGGACTCCGTTCAGAACGGAACTGCTTTTCAGTTACTCCTTTCGTACCCGGCGAACCGGTAGACATGTACCGAGTCATACGCCGGATACTACACCAAGCGATCCGCTTCACAAGCGGATCGCTTGGTGTAGTCCAATCGGTCACGCGATTCGGCACACTGCCCTTCCGCACCTGTGAGGAGGCCAGCCGATGGTCACGGTCCGCGTCAAACCCGAACTCCGGCGATCCCTGTACCTGATCGACATCGAGAACCTGTGCGCCACGTCGTCGCCGAGCGTCGCCGAAGTACGTTCGGCGTGGATCACTCTCGGCCGACTGGTACCGGCGCAGCCGGACGACCTCGTCGTCGTCGGTGTCAGTTCCGGCAGCACGGCGCTTCGAGTTGGTGAGGCGTTCGCGACGACGTCTGTGCGATACGAGCGGGGAGCGCATGGCGCGGATCGAGCGCTACTCGGTTGGGGCTGCCCGGAGTTCGTGTCTCGCCGCTGCGATCGCGTCGTACTCGCCTCTGGCGACGGGATCTTCAGCGACTTCATCGCACGAGTCGCGGGACACGGCACACTCACCCTCGTGGTTGCCCGCCCGCGTTGCCTCGCTCGACGGCTGCAACTCGCCGCGAACGACGTCGTGTACTTCCGCGGGACCGACCCGATCACGCCGTGCTCGGCGGAAGGCGCATCCGATGCGGCCTGACCTGTGGCGTCAGCTCTTCGGCCGGCTCGGACGCCGTCCGCGATCAGCCGGTTCGGAACCTGATCAGGCTGCCATGGACGACGAGGCTGAACCGCTGTTGATCGCGGCGATGGCGAACATCCGACCGGTCCGTCGGCTCGACACTCATCCCTGGACCCACATCCACTACGACCCGCTCTTTGACGACCTGGAGATGTCGGTTGTGCCGCACCGCTCAGGCGGCGCACCGTGGAATTGGGAATGGACCGTGATGTTGGAGGGACACATCCATCGCGCCGACAAGGTGTGGCGGGTCGAGGTGATCGACACGAACAACTCATCACGCCTGGCCCTGCGCGACTACCTCACGCTGATGGATCGGCTCATCGCGGGCGATCCCGACGCAGCGATCAGGCTCGCCAACCTCCTTCTCGAGCGCTGGGAACTCGTCGAGATCGGCGCCGACGTAGAGCAAGGCGATCTCAGTGGATGGACGGACGACGACGATGTCGTCTTCTGATGGCGAGACGCGAGACGTCAGCCGAGCGCAGCCCGTGCTCGCTCGACGGCGTCGGCGAGGCGGACTCGGCCGAGGGTGCCAGGGGCGTCGACTCGTTTGCGGAGTTCGGTGTCGAGGGCGTCGCGGGGCAGGATCGTCAGCCACTCGACCGCTCGCGTGTGTCGCAGCCGCGGCTCGGGTTCGCGGTCGTCGAATGCATACTCCCCGGCGACTCGTCCGATCGCCACTCGTCGACGAACGAGCGGCAGCAGCACGAGGTCGTCGACCTGCATTTCGTCGACGAACGAGCGCCAGTAGGTGCCGAACAGCGAGATCGTCGAGCGCGACCGCGGATCGCCGAGGTCGATGAACGCGCGCTCGAGCGTGCCGAGGAGTTCGTCGTCTTCGTAGTCGGTCACCGCGCGCGGGACCTCGGCACCGCCGATCGCGATCACGCCGCGCTGCAGCATCGCATCTTGGAGCGCAGCGTCGTCCCATGCTCGCACTCGCCATACGGCGGCACCTGCAAAGACGCCACCCGACGTCGTGCGGATCGCGGAAGTCACGAACGACATCGACGCGGCCGTCGGTGCAGGCCGTCGATCGCGCGGCGGCCGCACGGCATCGGCAACTCGCTCTCGCAACCCTCTGCTGCGCTCGGCGGCGAGGGGCGGTTCTGTCGCGGTACCCGCTGACCAACGCGAGTCAGCGCGCGGCGGTGTGATCGCGTCTGGCGCGCGGGCCGGCGGCGTCACGTGCCGTTCCAGCGCGAGCGGGGGGTGCAGCTCGATCGGTTCGGGCGTCGCGCGCACGTACACCTCGGACGGACGCCCGCTCGACGTCGGTGGCGCAACCCGCCCGGTCGGTTGCACGAACCCCTCGCTGGCGAGCACCTTGCGGCGGAAGTTGCCCGGGTCGAGCTCGACCCCCCACGCCACCTCATAGACGCGGCGCAGATCACCCATCGTGAACTCGGGCCCGACGAACGCGGTGGCGAGTGACGTCGAGGCGAGCTTGCGCTTGGCGAACTCGATGCCGTCGTCGAGGATCTTCTGATGGTCGAACGCCAGCGTCCGGCCGTGCCGCGGGTCAGCGAGTTCGGCGACGGGGACGAGTTCGGCGCGCGCCGCGTCGGTGCCCGGCCGCAGCGGCCCGACCTTACGCACGATCGCGAGGTACGCAACCGTCACGACCCGCATCCGCGGATCGCGATCGGGGTCGCCGTAGGCACCGAACTGCTCGAGGTGCCCCGGCGTGCGCACGCCCGTTTCTTCGGCGAGTTCGCGGGCTGCGGCCTCGTCGAGGGTCTCGTCGGGATGCACGAACCCGCCGGGTAGTGCCCACTCGCCCGCGTGGGGCGCCTCGCCCCGCTCGACCAGCACGACGTGCAACGCGCCGGCAACGATCGTGAGCACCGCGACGTCGACCGTGACGGCCACGGGCGGGAAGGCACGAGGGTCGTACCCGGCGATCCCCGAAGCGTCAGCGGCGGTCGTGGCGCGGCCCGGATCGTGGTCGGGATCGCGCTCGGCTGGGGCGGCGTCGGGTGCTCGGGTCACGAGGAGACCTCCTGGCCGTGCGACCGCCGGGTCTGGCGGGGGAAACGTGGCGTGGGTGCGCGGGAGCCGTGTCTGCGGCTGCTTGCACACGCTATCACGATGATCTTGTCCTTGTGACTGTCCCATCCTTCAGATAGTGTTGTGCACATGACAAGAACATCGAAGAACCCAGTCCCCACCACCGACCCGCTACCCCGCCTCGAGGCTGCGCTCGGCGCGGTCGCCCTGATGTCCCTCGAACAGCGCGGCCTGCTCCCCGCCCCGCCGACCCGTGACCGCACCGCCACCCCCACGCCCGAGCGGGCCGCCGGGGTACTCGCCGGCGCCGCCATCGGCCACGCGTGCGGCTACCGGTGGGAGTGGACGCAACAGCCCGTCGGTGCGATCGGCCCATCCCCCGAGACCGGCGCCGAGATCTGGCTCCTCGACGCCGCCACCCGCGCCACGCGCGACCATCCAGACCAGCCCGGGGCAACGCTCGCCGAGGCGCTGCGCGGCGCGCCGCGCCTGCACCGCTGCGGCAACGCACTCCCCGCGGTGTTCGAGCGCCTCGCCGCCGGCGCACCCTGGTTCGAAGCCGGTGTCGGTTCGTTCGGTTCGGGCGCGCTGAGCCGCGCCCTCGGGGTCGCGCTCGCCCACGCGGGCGACGCGACACTGCGACCCTTTGCGTTGGCGTTCGACACGATCGTCACCCACGCCACGCCCGAGGCCGTGAGCGTCAACGTCGCGCTCGGCGAACTCGTCGTCGCGCTGTTGGCGATCGACGACCCGCGTGAGGCGCCCGGCGCGCTCGCCGAGGTGATCGCTTCATTGCCGCCAGGTACAGGCCTCGACGCGCTCCTCGCCGCGCAACACGTGCTCCTCACCACGCAACCTCGAGTCCGGTTCGACGCCTTCGGTCCCGACACGACGGGCAACGACATCGTCGCCTGGGTCGATTCGCAGATGCGCGACCGGGCGGCCGACTCGCTCGAGACCGATGTGGAGCCTCCTGGTGTCGCGCACGCCCCCGGCGCGCTCAGCGCCGCGGTCGTTCACGCGCTGCGGTGGATCGATTCGCCAAGCGAGGCGATCCGCGCCGCGGTCAACGCGGGTGGCGACAGCGACACGATCGCCGCGATCACCGGCGCGCTCGTCGGCGCCGTCCAGGGCATCGGTGCGTTCCCGCGGCGCTGGCGAGACCGTACAACTGCAGCCGCATCGTGCGAGGCACTGGCGCGCGCCACTGCGTCCAACGATCCCGCGCCGTCTGTCGCGCCGTTGGAATGCGATGCACACATCCACTTCCTGCTCGACCGTTCCGGCTCGATGCAATCGATCGCAGGCGACGTCGTCGGCGGCTTCAACCAGTTCCTCGCCTCGCAACAACATCAGCGCGACCAGCGCGGCGACTGTCGCATGACGCTGGTGCAGTTCGACTCACACGACCCATTCGAGATCATCGCCGACGGGCGCGACGTCGACGAGATCGCGCCCTTCACGGACAAGTCGTTCGTGCCGCGCGGCTCGACCCCGCTGCTCGACGCGGTCGGGCGGCTGCTCGACCACGCCGAGGCGCGTGCCCACCTCGACACGAGCCAACTCGTCGTCGTGTTCACCGACGGGCAGGAGAACGCGAGTCGGCACTGGTCCCGCACCGCGCTGTTCGACCGCATCCGCGTCCTGCAGGAGCGCGGCTGGACGTTCGTTTTCCTCGGCGCGAATCAGGACGCCTACACCGAGGCCGGCGCGATCGGTTTCGACGGCGGCAACACGTCGAACTTCGCGGCCTCGGCCGACGGCGTCGCGTTCGCGTACCAGTCGCTCGCTCGGGCGAGCAGCGAGTGGCGCGGCCGCGACCGCGTCGACCGGCTCGCGGCGCGTGACGCGTTCTTCGGCGGCGTCAAAGAGGCCGAGTCACACCTCGCCGACATCGCCCGCCGGCGCGAGCGGACCTCGGCACGACGCGCACCGAAGAAGACGTCGTGACCGCGACGCTCGCCGCCGCACGACTCCCACGGCGAACAGATGCCGACGGCGACACACGCGACCGCTCCCCGACCTGCCGTCGGCGGCGCGCGATCAGGAGGTCTCGATGATCGCCAAGCCCCGCCGACTCCAACCCCGTCAGGTCACCCAGGCACTCGGCGGGGATCGCGACCAGCCGGCGACGCCCGCACGGTTGCTGCGGTTCGAACTCCAGTTCAACTACCGCGACGCTGCGGCGCCGCAACACAGCTGGCTCCTGGTCGGCTACCTCGGCGACGCGGACGCTGAGGTCGAATTGTCGACCGACGATCCGCGGCGTCTTGCCGAGGTGCTCCGACGCGACGACCTCACCTACCTCGACGGCGCGGTGCTACTCCTCGTCAACGAGCACCACGGCGTGATGGGAGTCGCAACCGGACCTCCGGTCGCCACCGGCAGGCTCTACGCACCGACCGTGACGAGCCTCGATGGTGGCGCGGTCGTCGAGGCGCTCGGCGGGGCCGACAACATCGCCTGGCAGGTCTTCGCGATCAGCCGCGCCGAGCCATCGGGTGACGTGCCTGCACCGGAAGCCGAGCCCACCGATCCGTAATTGGCGTACAACTGAGCGAAGTCGACAGTTGTGCGCCAATCGATGGTCGGCGCGCGGTACTCGGGATCGCGAAGAGCGCGAACTGCGATCAGCGCCGATCAGCGCGTCGATGCGGAGTCGCGGCTGGTCAGCGCCGAGGATCTGCTCGCTGCCGTGCAATTCCCTGGCCCGTCTCATCGAGCCGCCACCGCGAAGGGCACCGGGCTCAGGGCTTCGCCGACAGAATCGCGCGACCCGGTCGCCGCTCGAGCCGAACTGCAGGCGAGGTGCGATCAGGCGACGAGTCGGAAGGTGAGGTTGATGCGCGGGCCGACGTCGCTGCCGGTCTTGGGGATCTGATGCAGCCAGTGACGCTGCGTGCCGGCGCGCATGACGAGCAGACTGCCGTGGGTGAGGTCGATGTCGTGACGGCGGCCGCCGTCGTCGCGCCGCCGCAACTGGAAACGACGCATCGCGCCGAGGCTCAGCGACGCGATGACCGGCGCGGGCCCGAGCTCGGGTTCGTCGTCGGCATGCCACGCGACACCGTCGCGGCCGTCGCGGTAGAGGTTGCACAACACGCTGTTGAACGCGACATCGCAGTCCGCCTCGACCCGGGCGCGGATCGTGCTGAGCGGCTCGCGCCACGGCTCGGGCTGCAAACGGATGTGCGAGTACCCATAAACCGCGCCCGGATCACCGTGCCACGCCGACAGCCGCGGCACGAGCGAGGTCCGTCCGAACAGAGTGATCGTGTCCTGTCGCCACGGGATCGCGGCGTGCAACTCGTCGAACCAGGTGTCAGCTTCGGCGACGTCGCACCACCCAGGGAACAAGGTGACGTCGGCATCGGCGAGATCGAACTGCAATCCCGCGAACAGATCGCCGCCGGGCGGTGTCACGCCGGCGGCCACTTCGCCCGCTCGCTCAGCATCGTGACGTTCGCCGCCGACATCCGTTGTCACTCCCCCGCCTCGTTTCCTTGCGATCCTGTCCCCGGCCCGTCTCGTATTCGTCTCGCGTCGTCTCGCCAGTCTGCCAGGGCGACCACTTCGGCCACATCGTGCGCATCACGTCGCCCGCGCGCGCCGGCTTGGGGGTCGATGCCCGAGGTGGTCGTTGGGCACGAGCTCGGTGCGAGGCGGCCAGGACCTCGCCGGCTGGGCGAGCGGCCGCGCTGGCGCCGATGCGGCACACCTCGACGCCGGTGCCCTCACATGACAATCCTCCGCCACGCAAAATGCACGGCCATCACCTCGAGGAGCGCTGCAATGGTCACCGTGCCGAAGGTGGAAGTGGTCCGGGGTGATATCACCACCGAGGCGACCGACGCGATCGTCAACGCGGCGAACTCCTCGCTGCTCGGCGGGGGTGGGGTCGACGGCGCGATCCACCGCGCTGCGGGACCCGAGTTGCTCACCGAGTGTCGGTCGCTCGGCGGCTGCCGCACCGGCGAAGCGAAGTCGACCAAGGGCTACGGGCTTGCCGCCCGGTGGGTGATCCACACGGTCGGGCCGGTGTGGCGCGGCGGAACACACCACGAGGCCGATCTCCTCGCGTCGTGCTACCGCGAGTCGCTGCGCGTCGCCGACGAGTTGGGCGCGCGCAGCATCAGCGTTCCCGCGATCTCGACCGGCCTGTTCGGCTACCCGCTCGCCGCCGCAACGCGGATCGCGATCAGCACCGTGCGCACCACATCGACGACGGTCGAACTTGTGCGCTTCGTCTGCTTCGATGCGGACACGTTCGACGCGTACGAAGCCGCCCTTCTCGACACGGCGAGCTGACAGCGCGCCCCGCCGGCAGCGATGTCCGAGTCTTCGTCGATCGTGACCCTTGAGCGGATCCGACCTTGAAAGGTTGGATCAGATGACCGCATCACCCCCGACCGTCGATGGCTCCGACGACGCACCGGCCTCGGCACCGCTCCATCACTTGGCCAACCACACGCGCCCCGATCCATACACCTTGATGGCGCCGCGAGGTCTCGTCGACTGCATCATCGCGAACGTCGCCTTGCGCAGCGGCGCAGAGGTGCTCGCGGCCGAACGCGACTTCGCGGCCATGGCACAAGTTGTGCCGATCCGTCTGCACCGCAGCGGCCGACGATGAAGCTCGCGCGTGTGCACCGCCGTTGAGCGGCGCACAGCTGCGATATCGATCGTTGTGCGCCAAACGGTGGTGGATAAGGGGGTCAGGTGCGGCGGGCGATGAACACGGGGATGACGCGCTCGGTCCGCTCCTGGTATTCCGCGTAGGGCGGGTAGGTCGCGACGGCGCGCTCCCACCAGGTCGCGCGCTCGTCGCCGCTCACCTCGCGGACGACCGCGTCGAAGGGTTCGGGTCCGTCCTGGATCATCACCGCGGTCGGATCGGCGACCAGGTTGTGGTACCAAACCGGGTGCTTCGGCTGGCCGCCCATCGACGCGACGAGCGCGTACTCGCCGTCGTGTTCGACCCGCATGAGCGCGGTCTTGCGGAGCTTGGCGCTCCGGTTGCCGCGGGTCGTGAGGATGATGATCGGCATCCCCGTGTCGAGCAACGTGTTGGCCTCGCGCCCGCCGCTGCGTTCGTAGGCCTCGACCTGATCGCGCACCCAGGCCCACGGGCTCGGTTCATACTCACCTTCGAGGGGCATGGGCGTGATCTTCGCAGACACGGCCCGCCGTGCACGAGTAGCGCCGCCGAGACGGACCAACCATGCAAGCCGGAGCCGGTGCCGTAAGTGGTCGGTAGGGTCAGGGCCGAGGGGATCCGTCTGATGCAAAGGAGACGGATCCGATGGCGATCTGTGTCGACTGGCGCCGCGAGATGCTCGAAGCGGCCGGCTGCACACTCGAAGCACTGACGCTCGACGAGGTGACGTACCGACGGAGGCGTTGGGCCACGAACGACGCTGGCCCCGATCGCGAGACCGCTGCGGGCGGGCGGGGCCGAGTCGGCGGCGGCGCCGTTCGCCGTGAGCGAGGCCAGCGCACACTCACCGGGAGTCAGTCGAGTTGTTTCAGGGCTTGGCGCATACGGACATCGTGCATCGCCGCGGTGCCACGCCGCGAGGCGCGGTAGGGCTCCCAACGGGGCGCGTCGCCCTTGGGGTCGTCGCCGAGCACGGTGACCCGCTGGATGATGCGTTCGCCCTCGAAGTCGTGCACCACGAAATGCTGGGTGCAGCGGTTGTCCCAGATCGCAACCGTGCCCGGGGTCCAGCGGTAGCGCACGGTGAAGCGCTCCTGCGTGGCCCACCGGGTGAGGAACGGGAGCAGCACCTCGCTCTCGGCGTGACTCAACTCGACGATCCGACGGGTGAAGTGTTCGTTGACGAGCAGCGACCGGCGCCCGGTCTCTGGGTGGATCCGCACGACCGGGTGGCGCGCCTTCATCTCGGGCTTGCCATGCGGCGTCGCGTCGTGCAACGCAGTGCAACCGTCGAGCAGATCGCGCAACGGCGCGCTCAACTCGTCGTAGGCGAGGTACTGGTTCGCCCACATCGTGTCGCCGCCGACCTCGGGGCAGGCGACCATGTGCATGATCGACATCACCGACGGGTGTGGCAGGAAGGTCACGTCGGTGTGCCACTCGTCAGCGACCCCGCCAGCGCTGGCACGCAACTCGACGATCTCGCGAGGCCCGCCCTCAGGTGAGGGCAGGTTCGGGTGGATCTCGAGTTCGCCGAACTTGCGACCGAGGGCAACGTGACCGTCGAGTGTGAGTCGCTGCGCGGGGAAGAACAGGACGAGGTGCTCGAGCAACAGGGCGCGGATCGTGGCCACGCCGTCGCCGTCGACCGAGTCGAGATCGACGCCGCGCACCTCGGCACCGAGCGCGATGCTCAATCGGTTGACATCGACCGCGGCCATCGCCCGACGGTACAACAGCACCGCTGCGCCGCGCCGGGCGCACCTGGGTGCGAATCGATCCCAACTCGTCCGGCCCACCCGGCGCGCTCGACGTCAGTCCGCCCGCGACACCGCCCGCGACACGCGCCCGGTTGTCACACAGGTCTGCCGCTGTCACACGAAACCGCGGGATACCGCAGCTCGGAGAGACACCGCGGGTTCATGGGACAACGGGACGATGGGCCGCGACGGTGGGCTGTCCCAATGCGACGCGGCGACGTCAGGGCGGCGCGTGCGGCCTCAGGCCGGGGGGACCTCGAACGCCGTCATCGACAACGACCCGAGCGTGCAACCACGGAGCATCACCTCGGCGCCTTGACCGGCCGCCGCCGCGAGTCCGGCGACGTACAGCAGCGGTAGGAAGTGGTCGGGTGTCGGGGACGCGAGCGCGTAGTGCTCGTGGTCGACGAGTGTCACCGCCTTGGCCGGGTCGGTTGTCATGATCTCGATCGCGGCGATGTCGAACGACTCGGCCCAGTCGGCGCCGTGCTCGGGCCGGTCCCATTCGATCTGACCCAGGTTGTGCACGACGTTGCCGCTCGCCACGACGAGCACGCCCCGGGACCGCAGCGGCGCGAGTGCGGCACCGAGTTCGCCGTGGTACTCGACCGGCTTGCCCGCGTCGATCGACATCTGCACGACCGGCACGTCGGCGTCGGGATACATGTGGGCCAGCACCGACCAGGTGCCGTGGTCAAGTCCCCAACTGTCGGCGTCCTGACCGACCCACATCGGCGCGACGACCTCTGCGATCTCGTGGGCGAGATCGGGATCGCCCGGCGCCGGGTACTGCACGGCGAACAACTCGTCGGGGAATCCGTACAAGTCGTGGATCGTGCGCGGCTGGGCCATCGCCGTCACCGCGGTCGCGTTGATGTACCAGTGCGCCGAGATCGCCAGAATCGCCTGCGGCCGCGGCGTGCGCCGGCCGAAGTCGTGCCACGCGTCGGTGTACCGGTTGTGCTCGAGGGTGTTCATCGGGCTGCCGTGTCCGACGAACACCGCCGGCATCATCGCTGTCATCGGTCGGCCTCCGAACACGAACGCCAGATAGTTGACTGTTCAACTATACAGGAGGAACGTCCGTTGTCAACCGGGCGGCCGGCGAGTACGGCGTGACGTTCGTCCCTGTCGGCGGCCCGACCGGGGCCGAACACTGGCGGCGTGGTGACGTGGTACGTGTTCCCGGGCGCCGAGCACGCCCAGGCGTTCGTGCGGCACCGCGTCATGCGGGCCTGTCCCGTCGTCGACGATCCCGAGACGGTGACCGACATCGCCGACAATGCGGATTGCGCCGAGGCCGAGGTCGAGGCGATCTGGTTGCGCGCCGTCAGCCTCTACCGCTCGGGCGTGCATCCGGCCGTGCAACTCTGCATCCGTCACCGCGGCGAGATCGTGCTCGACCGGGCCGTCGGTCACGCGCGCGGTGCCCTGCCGGGCCGCACGATCGACGAGCGCGCTGTGCCGCTCACGACCACGACGCCGATCAACCTGTTCTCGGCGGGCAAGGCCGTTGCCGCGATGGCGATGCACCTCTTGCACGAGCAGGGCAAGTTCAATCTCGATGCACCCGTGGCCCGCTACCTCCCCCACTTCGCGCGCCACGGCAAGGCGACGATCACGACTCGCCAGTTGCTGACCCACCGGGCCGGGATCCCCGAACTCCCGCCCGAGGCGTTCGACCTCGACGTGCTCGCCGATCCCGAACAGATCGAACGCATGCTCTGCGATCTGCGCCCCGTGAGCGCACCGGGTCGCGTCACCGCGTACCACGCGCTGAGCGGCGGGATGGTGATGGACGCGCTCGCACGCCGCATCAGCGGGCGCAGTCTGCGCGACGTCGTCGCGACCGAGATCAAGGCGCCGCTCGGGCTGCGTCGCTTCGATCTCGGCGTCGCGCCGGACGAAGTCGCCGAGGTCGCGACGAACGTCGTGGCCGGACCGCCGGTGCTCCCGCCGCTCGCGCAGCACATCGCTCGCCTGATCGGCATCGGTTGGGATCAGGCCGTGTTGCTCTCGAACGATCCGCGGTTCCTCACCGCGGTGGTGCCGTCGGGAAACGTCGTCGTCACCGCGCGCGACGCCGCGGCGTTCTATCAGTGCCTGCTCGACGGAGGATCGTGGGAAGGACGCAAGGTGTTCGCGCGCGAAACCGTGCGCGAGGCGGTGAAGGCCGATCGCGCGACCACGCTCGATCGCCGCATCGGGTTGCCGCTCCAATACGGCTCCGGGTTCATGCTCGGTACCCGCACGATCAGCCTCTACGGATGGAACCACCCGCGCGCCTTCGGGCACGTCGGGCTGGCGAACACGTTCACGTGGGCCGACCCCGACCGCGAGCTCGTCGTCGCGCTCGTCACGACGGGCAAGGCGGTGTTGGGCCCGCACATCCCCGCGCTCTACAACCTCGTGCGCGAGATCCACCGCACCTTCCCTGCCACGCGCTGAACAACTGGGGCCGGGGGTGGCGAGCGCACACGACACCCGCCAGAATCTCGTTCGTGTTCGACCTGTTGGGCGCGGAGCGCGTGCTCGCGGTGCAGCCCCACTACGACGACAACGACATCGCCGCGGCCGGAACGCTGTGTCGCATCGCACGCGCCGGGGCGCACGTCGCGTACCTGACCGTGAGCGACGATCTGCTCGGCGTGCTCGACCCCGACCTCGACGACGACGCCGCGACCCAACGGCTGCGGGCCGAGCAACACGCCGCCGGCGAGATCGTCGGCGTGTCGGAGCAGGCGTGGCTCGGCTGGCCCGACGCCGGCGGCATCGACCACGTCGCACTGCGCGACCAAGTTGTCGCCGCGATCCGCGAGACCCGACCGGACGTCGTGATGACCTGCGATCCCTGGCTCCCCTACGAGGTGCACCAGGACCATGTGCGCACCGGCCATGCGGTGCTCGAGGCCGCGTTGTTGAGCGGGCTGCTCCGCCTTCGCTCAGGCGGACGGCCACACCGCGTCGACCACGTCGCGCTCTACTACGCCGGCACGCCCAACGTCGTGATCGACACCACCGACGTGCAGTCCGAGCGTCACGCAGCACTCGACCAGTACCGCATGCAATTCGATGACGATGGTCTCGCGCAACTACACCGCGTGCTCGACAAACTCGAGTCGACGCAGGCGCCCGGCGGTGCGACGCACGGTGAGTCGTTCCGCGTGATGCCCGCGAGCGCGCTGCATTGCGGCGTTCGCCCGGCGTCGCCATTGACCGGATGACGCGACGGGGTGTGCTCGGCCCCCGTGCGAGCCGACGCGACGGCTGCCCCGAGACGCTCGAACGACGGAAGGCAACGGCACCCGGCGGCGCCCGACCTGCCGTCGTTGCGCAAGCGGTCCGCGGGACTCAGGACATCGGGACCCTCCGCACGAGCTTTCCGTCGACGCGGGCCAGGATCTCGTCGAGCGAGTCGCCCGTGATCGTGAGCCCGTGGTTACGCTGCCCGACGACCGCGTGCACCGGATCCGGCGCGCGCCGCACCAGATCAGAGACAGCGGTTGCGAGTTCGAGCGTGCCGCACGGGTAGTTCACGGCAGTCGATTCGATCCCCTCCATCCACGCATGGACGTGGAGGATCGCGCCGACGTCGGGGTGCTCGCGGTAGATCGTCCAGTGCTCGATCGCGTCGACGGACACTCGCCGCGGCCGAACGCCTGCGGGGACGGACAACACCATCTCGTCGTGTTCGGCGTCGTAGCCGCGCACGAGCAGGATCTCGGTGCCGATCGTGCGCATCGCGGACTTGTCGACGCCGCTCGCGCTCATCCAGAACTCGGGGCCGATCGCCGACTGTGCGGCACCGCGTCGACGTGCGCTGGCGTTGCCGTAGCTCAGCCCGCCGATCCCGAAGAGCAACTGCACGTGGCGCAGATCGCGCTCGGAGAGGATCTCTTCGATGGGGAACGCCGCCGGCAACAGGTTGAGCGAAGCCAGGTGCGCTCCTGCCCGGCCGATGGCGCGCGTCTGCTCGTCGCCCTGTGCCAGGTCCGAAGGCAGGTCGCTTTCGAAGCGATTGTCGATGACCAGGCGCGAGGACGCCAGCGGTTCAAGTCGCTCGAAGACCGCCGCGAAGAACGATCCGTCGTCGCCGGTGTGCTCAACGGTGTAGGTGCCCTGTTCGAGCGTCACGAAGTCGATGCGCCGGTGTCCGACCAGCACCGCAAGGTTGGCGAGTGCGCGCACGAGCAACGGGTAGCCGACTCGCAACACGTCGACGGGCGCGTCGTGCACCTCGGCGAGCGCCACGACAAAGGTCGGCGCCGCCTTCCGCCGGTAGGCGACCGGTGCCGCGAGGTCGACGGGATGCAACACGATCTGGACTTCGGGTCCCGGTTCGCCGACATCGCGATAACCGGCCGCGGCGAACTGCTCGCGCAGGCCATCGAGGATTCGGACGACGCTCGAAGATTGCGTCGGACCGCACGCGAAGGTGCGTTCACGCACGCGCCGCCGGCGCGGTGCAACGGCGGTCTGGGTCATACGGCGCCCTCCGGTTCCGAGTCGTGGCGCAGAGTAATCCGGTCGCCACTGCGAATGCGATCGACGAACCTCTCCCGAGGCCACCTTCCGCGCGCTCGGGCGCGCTCGGAGCGCGCGGAGCGCGCCGGCGTGTCGCGAGTCAGCTCCCAGCGAGAATCGCGTCGATCTGGCCCATCGCTCCGGCGAGGCCTTCTTCGACGCCCATCGCGATCGTCTCTTCCATCGCCTCCAATGACGGGAACGTCGAGACGATCGTCATGGCGGTCCGCCCGTCGGCGGTCGCAGCGAGCGAAACGCGCGTCGCGGAGACCGGCAGCTCGAGGTTCGGGTTGCCGTCGTCGTCGGCGAAGCCGTCTTCGAACTCGAGGCCGTGCGGCGCGTCGACGGCGAGGACCTTCCACCAACCGCGGTGCTTGTCGCCCTCGGGGCTGGTCATGAAGTAGCTGACCGCGCCACCGGGTGTCAGGTCGTGGTCGACGACGGTTGCCGGGTAGTCGGGCGGTCCCCACCAGCGTTCGAGTTGGCGCGGTTCGCTCCACAGTTGCCAGAGGCGCTCGACGGGCGCGTCGAAGGTCGCGCTGACGGTCATGGTCAACGCGTCGAAGTCCTTGGCGATGTTGATCGTGGTCACGTGGCCTCCTGGTGCTCCCCACGATCGTTCCCTCGAAGGTCACATCACCGCGTTCGGTCAGGAAGAGCTGCAGACTGACTTCGGGGTTCTGGGCACCACCGAGACCTTCTTGATCGGCCTCGAACTGCATCGTCCCGAGCCAGCCGGGCCGTGCGGGGAACTCCGCGTCTCGCGGCGTTCGCGTCCCGCGACCGTCGCGGCCGACCAAGGACCGCGTACCGGCGCGAACGTGTCGGCGTGCCGTGTCGACGAGGTTCGTCGCGACTCCGCTCGGCGACCGCATCGTGGACGCGAGCACCGGGACGGGAGGCGGTCGGCATCGCGGCGGTGTCACGCACCGGGTCGACGTGCTCTCGGGCGTGCCGAGTGCCATGATGCCCGCGGTCACGGGATGGTCCGGTTCACCGGAGCGACGAAACGAGGCGGCATGCAACTCATCCAGGGTCAGGTCGCGGTCGTCACCGGCGCGGGGAGCGGCATCGGCTTGGCGCTCGCCGAGCGGTTCGCCCGCTCGGGCCTGTCCGTTGTGCTCGCCGACATCGACGCCGACGCGCTCATCGCGGCAGCCGAGCGGGTCGGCGCGCACGGCGTCGACGTGCTCACCTGCGTGACCGACGTGGCCGACGCTTCCGCGGTGGGCGCTCTCGCACAGGCGACGATCGATCGTTTCGGCGGCGTCCACGCCGTGTGCAACAACGCCGGTGTCGTGTCGCGCGCCGATCCGTGGTTCGGTCCGATCGACGCGTGGGAGTGGGTGCTCGGCGTGAACCTGTGGAGCGTCATCCACGGCGTGCGCGCGTTCCTGCCCCACCTGCTCGGCGGCGGTCACATCGTCAACACCGCGAGCATCGCCGGGCTGGTGCCGGGCTTCGGCGCGTCGTACGACGCGACGAAACATGCGGTAGTCGCCCTCAGCGAGGACCTCTACCTGTCGATGCAGGCAGCCGAACTCCCGGTGGGCGTGAGCGTGTTGTGCCCAGGATGGGTACGCACCAACATCCTCGACGCCGAGCGCAACTGGCCGGCAAGCCGCGGCGATCGGCCCGACGCGGCCTTGGGCTCCGACGTCTTCTTCGGCCACGCGCAGCGCGCGATCGACGAGGCCACCCCGCCCGCCGTCATCGCCGATCTCGTCGCCGGCGCGATCGAGGCCAACAGCTTCTGGGTGCTCCCCCACAACGACTTCGTGCAGGTCGCGGTCGACCGGTGGCACGCGATCGCCGAAGGGGTCAACCCCGAGTCGCGATCCGCGCCCGGGTTGCCGCCGATCGAACAACTCCGGCGCGACGGGAGCGGGCGACACGACCGGGCTGGTTGACCTCGATCGCTCCGGCGACGCACTCGCCGGCGGCCACGAGACGGTCGACCTCGGGCCGG
>Ga0233424_10000650_pt1 | contig 40711 bp, 43 predicted proteins | sample Watercolumn_Towu_FD_181011 | JGI IMG/M metagenome (GOLD analysis project Ga0233424, IMG submission 181011) | Freshwater microbial communities from Lake Towuti, South Sulawesi, Indonesia - Watercolumn_Towuti2014_125_MG | ecosystem: Environmental > Aquatic > Freshwater > Lake | place: Indonesia...
AGGGCATGACCATATAGCCGGCCACGCCGATCTTGTTGCAGGCCTCGATATAGCGCAGGGCCTCGCGGGTGCTGGTCTCGGAGACATTGGCCAGCACCGGGATGCGGCCCTCGGCGGCCTGCAGGGCGATGCGCGCCACCTCCACCTTCTCCTCCAGGCTCAGGGTGCTGGCCTCGCCCAGGGAGCCGCAGGTCACCAGGCCGTGGATGCCGTTACGGATCTGGAAGTCGATGTGCTTGGCCGTGCCTTCGGCATCGATGCGCTCATCGGCATGGAACTTGGTGGTCACGGCCGGGAAGATGCCGGTCCAGCGCGGCTGATGGGGGGTACTCATGTCTGCTCCTTGGATGCGGGCGGCCTGGGCTTTCTGGCCGTCCTGGCGTTGAACTGGGTTAAATATATTTATCGTATTTCAGTGATACATCGGCATAAACCAGTACGTACTGCCGCCTGCCTGTGCCATTCGCACACGGGCCGTCCCGGCCCGGAAAACTCGGTGAAAACCCTTGAACAGGCCCTGATTGAGGCTTGAGGCGCGGCGGCCTGTCGAGAAGCCGCGGCCCGGACCGTCGTGCAGAAGAAGGCCGGTGCAAAGCGCTGCCGGCCCCATCCCAGGAGAGAGACCATGCGATTCATGATCATTGTTCGCGCCACCGCCCAGAGCGAGGCCGGCGTGCTGCCCCGCCCCGACGAGCCCCTGATGCAGGAGATGGCGGCCTATCACGAGGAGCTGGCCCGGGCCGGTGTGCTGCTGGACGGCGCCGGCCTGCGGCCCAGCCGCGAGGGCTGGCGCATCCACTATCAGAACGGCCAGGGCCGGGTGCTGGACGGCCCCTTCGCCGAGACCAAGGAGCTGATCGCCGGCTACACCCTGATCCAGGTGCGCTCCCGCGAGGAGGCCATGGAATGGGCGCGGCGCTTTCCGGCGCCCTTCGGCCGCGAGGGCGATGGCGGCGTGATCGAGCTACGCCAGCTCTACGAGATGGAAGATTTCGAAACCGCGGCCTGAGCCCGCGCCAGACCCGAGGGAGACCCCATGATCAAGACCTTTGCCCTGCTCTTTGTCGGCCTGCTGGCCCTGGTGCTGATCCTGGCCGCGAGCCGGCCCGACAGCTTCCGCGTGGAGCGCAGCGCCCGCATCCAGGCGCCGCCCGAGCGCGTCTATGCCCTGATCAGCGATCTGCAGCAGTTCAAGCGCTGGAACCCCTGGGAGCGCAAGGATCCCGAGCTCCGCTACACCTTCGGTGCCAGCAAGGCCGGCGTGGGTGCGGCCTATGCCTGGGAGAGCCAGAAGGTGGGCACCGGCCGCATGGAGATCACCGAGGTCCAGCCCGGCCGCAAGGTGCTGATGCGCCTGGACTTCCTCAAGCCCTTCGAGGCGCAGAACCAGGCCGAGTTCCTGCTCCAGCCGCTCAGCGGCGGCGGCACCGAGCTGCGCTGGAGCATGGCCGGCCCCTCGCCCTTCATCTCCAAGCTCATCGGCCTGTTCATCAGCATGGACCGCATGGTGGGCGCCGATTTCGAGGATGGCCTGGGCCACCTCAAGCAGCTGGCCGAACAGCCCGCCTGACGCCTATCCTTCACGCCAATCCGGAGACCACCCCATGCATCAGCAAATCTTCGTCAACCTGCCCATCCAGAACATGACGCGCTCGCGCGCCTTCTTCGAGGCCCTGGGCTACCGCTTCAACCCCGAGTTCAGCAACGATCAGGGCGCCTGTCTGGTGCTGGGCGAGAACCTTTTTGCCATGTTGCTGGTCGAGCCCTTCTTCGCCGGCTTCACCAGCAAGCCCATCGTCAAGGCCCATGAGGCCACCGAGGTGCTGACCTGCCTGTCCTGCGGCAGCCGCGCCGAGGTGGACGCCCTGGTGGCCAAGGCCCTGGCGGCCGGGGGCCGGGTGCCGCGCGCGGCCCAGGACCATGGCTTTATGTATGCCCATGGCTTCGAAGACCTGGACGGCCATATCTGGGAGCTGGTGCATATGGTCCAGGGCGCTCAGGGCTGAGCGCATGGGGGCTGACAAGCAGGGCGGCACCGAGCAGCAGGCGCGCCGGGCCATCGAGACGGTCTGGCGCCTGGAGGCGGCCAAAATCATCGCCGCCGTGGCCCGCATCACCCACGATGTGGGCCAGGCCGAGGAACTGGCCCAGGACGCCCTGGTGGCCGCGCTGGAGCATTGGCCGCGCCAGGGCCTGCCCGACAAGCCGGCCGCCTGGCTCATGACGACGGCCCGCAACCGCGCCCTGGACCTGCTGCGCGCCCGCCAGCTGCATGCCCGCAAGGAAGAGGAGTTGGGCCAGGAGCTGGCCACCCTGCAGATGGACCACACGCCCGACTTCGTGGACGCGCTCGACGCCGCCCGCCAGGACGATATCGGCGACGATCTGCTGAGCCTGATCTTCACCGCCTGCCACCCCCTGCTCTCCACCGAGGCGCGTGTGGCCCTGACCCTGCGCCTGCTGGGTGGCCTGAGCACCGAGGAGATCGCCCGCGCCTTTCTGGCCAGCGAGCCCACCATCGCCCAGCGCATCGTGCGGGCCAAGCGCACGCTCAAGGACGCGGCCGTGCCCTTCGAGGTGCCGCGCGGCGCGGCGCGCACCGAGCGCCTGGCCTCGGTGCTGGAGGTGGTCTACCTGATCTTCAACGAGGGCTATACCGCCACCGCCGGCGAAGACTGGCTACGCACCGAGCTTTGCGAGGAGGCCCTGCGCCTGGCCCGCGTGCTGGCCGGCCTGGCGCCGGAGGAAGGCGAGGTGCTGGGCCTGCAGGCTCTGCTGGAGATCCAGGCCTCGCGCCAGCATGCCCGCACCGATGCCGAGGGGCGGCCCGTGCTGCTGCTGGAGCAGGACCGCGGCCGCTGGGACCCTTTGCTGATCCGCCGCGGCCTGGCCGCGCTGGCGGCCGCCCAGGCGCGCGGCCCGCTGGGCCCCTACGCCCTGCAGGCCGCCATTGCTGCCTGCCACGCACGCGCGCGCCGCGCCGAAGACACCGACTGGCCCGCCATCGTGGGCCATTACGACGCGCTCTACCGGCTCAACCCCTCACCGGTGGTGGCCCTGAACCGTGCCGTGGCCGTGGGCATGGCCCAGGGGCCGGCCGCAGCCCTGGCCCTGGTGGAGGTTCTGGGTCAGGACAAGCAGCTGCAGGCCTATCACTGGCTGCCCAGCGTGCAGGGCGATCTGCTGCTCAAGCTGGGCCGCGGCGCCGAGGCCCGCGAGGCTTTTCTGCGCGCCGCCGCCCTGGCCCGCAATGCGCGTGAACGGGCGCTCCTGATGGCGCGGGCTGTGGAGGCGGCGGCCGGAGCGCCGCCGCAATAAGGGCTTCAGCCGCCGCCGCGCGACTCGGCCGCCGCCACCCCACCCTGCTCCCGCTGTTCGCGCACCAGGCGCTGCATCAGGGCAAAGAAGCGGTCGTAGAACTCGCCGGCGGGAATGGTCTCGGAGGCCACCTTGACCAGGGAGTCCTGGGTGGAGGAGAGCGGCATGGAGATGGAGCCGATGGCGCTCACGCCGATGCTGGTGGAGTTGGGGCTCTTCTTCAGCACATAGCGGTCCTGCTGGGCGCTGACATAGGCGGTGGCCACCTGGCCGCTGCTGCCGTCGGCCACGCAGACGATGTTGAAGCTGATCTCCACATGCACCTCGCCCTCGGGCTGGAAGCGCTTGGAGCCATTGACCAGGCCACCGTTGGCCTGGCTGATCACATAACCCTGGCTCAGCAGGGCGCGGCGCGCGGCCTCGCAGGTGTCGTCCACACCGGCATCGAAGAGGCGGGAGAAGGTTTCGTCCGCCTGGAAGCGCTCGTTCTGATAGACGGGTTTGCGGGGCTTGGAGTCGGCAATGGGGTTGAGGCTGGAACAGCCCGCCAGGACGAGGGCCGCCAGCAGGCCGACCAGGCTCAGGGGCCGGGTGCGGCAGCGAGGGAACGTCTTTGACATGGGGCGGATTATCCCGCCTCCCGATTGCTGCTTTGCGAAGGGGCGGCTTGCGGTCCGCCCTGTCCGGCCCGCCGATTTACACATCTTGTTACGGTCTGCCCATTTTTGAACGGCAGATGGGGGTGGTGTCGGCCGGCGTTTTCCGGGTCTCCCCTTTTTTGCTGCCTTTTTTGGCGCCGCCGCTTGGCCGCGTTTTGGCGCACTCCCTTGTTTTGATCGTTTTTCCGGCCCCTCACCCGGCGGGGTCTCCCTCGTTTTGGCGCGTTTTTGAGGCCGTTTTGCCGCCCGCCTGGCTAGCGCTCACATCCCGGAATCCGTGATGTCGGAAAGCAAGGAAGTAAGGAAAAAAGGAAATCGGAATGTCTGTCTATTCGGCATCCAGGAAGTGGCCATTCCTTGCCAATGCGCTCGGGGCGAATTCGATGCCACGGCCCAGCCTAGCGCTCCCTGGCGAACGCGCAAGACCGGGCATTCCCCGGGCCGGATGGCCCGCGGAACACGCAAGAAAAAGGGAGGGGGGAGAGAACCAGGCCGCGGCCGGGGCGCCGCGGCCGCACGCTTCACAGCGGCGTCAGCAGGGGCTGGCCCTGGTCCAGGGCCTGGACATTGGCGATGAAGAGATCGACGGTGGCGCGTATGGCCTCCGGCGACCAGCCCGCGATATGCGGCGTGAGGATCACATTGGCAAAGCCCAGCAGGGCCTCGGGCGGGCGCGGCTCGCTCTCATACACGTCCAGGGCCGCGCCGGCCAGGCGGCCGGCGGCCAGGGCCTCGGCCAGGGCGGTGGTGTCCACCAGACTTCCGCGCGCGATATTCACCAGATGGCCTTGCGGACCCAGGGCGGCCAGCACCTCGGCATTGACGATGTGGCGGGTGTCGGCGCCGCCGGGCGCGGCCACCACCAGAAAGTCCGCCCATGCGGCCAAGGCGCGCGGGCTGTCGAAATAGGCCCAGTCGGCCGGCGCATCGCCGCGCGGGCGGCGGTTGTGATAGCCGATCTGCATCTCGAAGGCCTGGGCGCGCAGCGCGATCTTGCGGCCTATGGTGCCCAGGCCCAGCACGCCCAGGCGGCGGCCGTTGACGCTGGGGCGCAGGGGCAGGGCATCACGCCACAGGCCCTCGCGCAGGGCGCGGTCCTGCTGCGGCAGGGCCCGCACGCTGGCCAGCAGCAGGGCCAGGGTGTGGTCGGCCACACAGCTGTCATTGGTGCCGGCGCCGTTGCAGACGGCCAGGCCGCGGGCCTTGGCGGCCGCCACGTCCAGGTTCTCGTAGCCGGCGCCCTGGGCGGCGGCCAGGCGCAGGCGGGGCATGGCGTCCATTTCCTCGGCACGCAGACCGGTGGCGCCATTGGTGAGCACCAGCTCGATCTGCGGGCCGCGCTGGGCGATGGCGGCGGCGCGCAGGGCGGCGGTGGGGGCGTCGATGAGCTGGAAGCGCTCGTGCAGCAGGGCCTTGTACTCATCGGCCAGGGCCACGAGCAGCAGGCACAGGGGTTTATGGGGCGATGTGTTCATGGTCCCATCATCGCCGCAGCCGGTACCGGAGGGCGCAGGGGCGGTGCGTGCTGCGAACCCGGGGACCAGCCCCGGGGTAGGGTGCAAGGAATTTCTGGCAGAGTGCCGGGCCAGAACAAGACAAAAGCCCGATGGAGGAGAAGTTCATGAACCAGAACCCCAAGCCGCTGCAGCGGCGACAGTTGCTGCTGGCCACGGCCGCCGGCCTGGGCCTGGCGGCCGGCAGCGGCGCCGTGCGCGCCCTGGCGCCGGCCAGCACGCGCTCGCGCCTGCGCCTGGGCATGATAGGCACTGGGCTGCGGGGCCAGGTCTTGCTGCGCGAGCTGCTGCGCCGCGATGACGTGGAGGTGGCCGCGCTCTGCGATATCGAACCCCTGATGCTGGCCAAAGCCCTGGCCATGACCGAGAAGGCCGGCCGCCCCCGCCCCGCCACCTGGGGTGAGGACCGCGACCCCGAGGCCTGGCGCCAGATGCTGGCCAAGGCCGGGTTGGACGGCGTGATCATCGCCACGCCCTGGGAATGGCATGCGCCCATGGCCATCGGCGCCATGCAGGCCCGGGTGGCCGTGGGCTGCGAGGTGGTGGCCGGCATCACGCTGCAGGACCACTGGGATGTGCTGAACACCCAGCTCAAGACCGGCACGCCCTATATGCTGCTGGAGAACGTCTGCTACCGCCGCGATGTGCTGGCCGTGCTGCAGATGGTGCGGGCCGGGCTCTTCGGCGAGCTGGTGCATCTGCAGGGCGGCTACCAGCATGATCTGCGCGCCGTGAAGTTCAACAGCGGCGATCCCGCCAAGCCCTATGGCGGCGGTGTGGAGTTCGGCCCCAAGGGCTGGAGCGAGGCGCGCTGGCGCACCGAGCATTCGGTGCAGCGCAATGGCGAGCTCTATCCCAGCCATGGCATCGGCCCCTGCGCCATGTACGCCAATATCCATCGCGGCAACCGCTTCACCCATATCAACGCCTTCGCCAGCAAGGCGCGCGGCCTGCAGGACTACGTGCAGGCCCAGGGCGGCAAGGACCATCCCAATGCCCGGGTGCGCTTCAAGCTGGGCGATATCGTCACCACCAGCCTGGCCTGCGAGAACGGCGAGACCATCCTGCTGCAGCACGACACCTCCCTGCCCCGCCCCTACTCGCTGGGTTTCCGGGTGCAGGGCACGAAGGGCCTGTGGATGGATGTGAACGAGTCCATCCATATCGAGGGCCGCAGCAAGCCGCATCAGTGGGAGCCCTTCAAGCCCTACCAGGACCAGTTCGAGCATCCGCTGTGGAAGAAGCACGCCGCCGCCGCCGAGGGCGCAGGCCATGGCGGCATGGACTTCTTCGTGATCCACGCCTTTGTGGAGGCGCTCAAGGCGGGCGCGCCCATGCCCATAGACATCTACGACGCCGTGGCTTGGAGCGCGATCACGCCGCTCTCGGAGCAGTCCATCGCCCAGGGTTTCAAGACCCTGGAGTTTCCGGACTTCACGGCGGGTGCCTGGAAGACGCGCAAACCGCTGTTCGCTTTCGACGAGCGCTACTGAAGCCGGGCCGGCGGCGCTTCGTACCCGCCGGCCGGCCGTTCGCCGCAAGGCGCTGGTATGCGTTCACGGCCGGGCCCACACTGCCCGCTCAGAGGAGGAGTAGTCGTCTTGAACTTGCAGCAGCTGCCGGCCGAGGTGCGGCGTTTCGTGGGGGATGCGCCCCTGTGGCGCGATCCCGTGGGCGAGTCGCCCTGCCGGGTCTATCGCTTTGACCGGGGTGGCGCGGGCTTCTTCCTGAAGCTCTGCCCCAAGCCCTATGTGGCCACCACCTACAGCGCCCTGCGCGAGGCGCGGGTGCTGGACTGGCTGGCCGGTGCCTCGCGGCTCAGGGTTCCGGAGCTGGTGCTGGCCGTGGGCGCGGCCGAGGGCGAGTGCCTGATCACGCGCGAGCTGCCGGGGCGTCCGCTCTCGGCCCTGATGGGCAGCGAGCCCGCCGCGGCCGAGGCCGTGCTGGCCGAGGCCCTGCACCAGCTGCAGGCCGTGCCTCTGCGCGACTGCCCCTTCGATTCGGGCCTGGACATGCGCCTGGCCGAGCTGGGCCAACTGATCGAGCGCGGCCTGTGCGCCGATGACGCCGAGCTGCTGGGCTATCCCGGCCTGCCCGCGAATGCGGCGCCGGCCGCCGTGCTGGAGCATCTGGCGCGGACCCGCCCGGCCCAGGAAGACTGGGTCTTCTCGCACGGCGATCTCTGCGACGCCAATATCTTTGTGGACGAGCGCGAGCAGCTGCACTTCCTGGACCTGGGTCGCGGCGGCCGGGCCGATCGCTGGCTGGACATCGCCTTTGCCGTGCGCGCCCTGCGTGACGATCTGGACGAGGGCGAAGCCGCCGCGCAGCGCCTGCTGCAGGGCCTGGGCCGCCCCGACCAGGCGGAACGTCGCCGCTACTTCGAGCTACTGGACGAGCTGTTCTGAGCCGCCTGCAGCTGCTGGCGCAGGGCCTTGCGTCCCGCGCCATTGCTGGCGCGCCAGGCGGCCAGGGCCAGGGCCATGAACTCGCGCTCGGCCGGGCTGGGCGGGGCCTCGGGATGATCCTCGTCCAGCCAGCCCACGGGCCGCGCGCACAGCACCTCGATCTGGCGCGCCAGCTTGTCGCCTATGGGGCGGGCGCTCTTGATCTGGCTCCACATGCTGGGCGAGATCTGCAGCTGCGCGGCAAAGGCCTGCTCCAGGCCCTTGGGCGGCGCGCCCGCGGCCAGGGCCTGCTCGGCAAAGGCCTGGAAAAGAATCAGCACGTTCTGGCGACGCGCGAGAGTGGTATCGGCCACGGTGGGAGCCAGCGGAGGGCTGAGGCAAAGAGACAACAGCGTGATTGTCGCAAGGGCTTGACCGCGGAGTAAAGACTATTTACAGTGCGCAGCCACGGGACAAGCCAAGCCGGCCTCCCGATAAGACCACCCACAGATTTCCAGGAAAGGACCCATCGTGAAGACCCGCCGCCCTCTCATCAACGCCCGCCTGACAGCCGCTTGCGCGCTGCGCATGGCCGCCTTGGGCGTGATGAGCGCGCGTGTCGGTATTCGCGCTGCTGAAGCAGCAGAAGGTCGGAAGTTCCTGCATCCGGGAGAGCGCGGCGCCTAGGGCGTCAGCACTCCAAGCTTTGTCACCCAGAGGCCCGGATTCCGCAAGGATCCGGGCCTCTTGCTTTTGGACGCCGAGGCGGCGTCGCTTGATTGAGAAGACACAGGGAGTCGCCGTCCGACTTCGGCTGTGTCCTTGCACTCCGTGGCCGCGCTGCAATGGTGTTGGCGGTCCGGGATGTGCGCGGGGCCGATCGCAAGGGCCAGCCCCACGTGCAGCGACACACCAGCTCCGACGGGAGCGTCGCGCTCGGGCACAGCCGAAGTCGGACTTTCGGGTCCTGCGTTTCACCAGACTGCTTCGCGTGGAGCTCGCGCTTCGCGAAGCCAAACCGGCCGCAAGGATTGGGCGGCGCCGGAACCCGTTACCGGCCACCCTCAACTATCGTGAGGGATGACCTTGATTCAAATGCGAGGCCCGCCTGGCAAGCGGCCTCAGGGAGAAAACTATGAACAACAAGCAAGAACAAGAGAACCATCTGCAGGAAGAGGTGCCCGGCGGCGTGCCCATCAAGATGTGGACCCGCGGCGTGCCGGTGGAAGACTCGGCCCGCCGTCAGCTGGCCAATGCCGCGCGCCTGCCCATCGTCTTCAAGCACATCGCGGCCATGCCCGATGTGCATCTGGGCATAGGCGCCACCGTCGGCTCGGTCATCCCCACCCTGCGCGCCATCATCCCGGCGGCGGTGGGTGTGGACATCGGCTGCGGCATGATGGCCGCCAAGACCACGCTGCGTGCCGAAGACCTGCCGGACAATCTGGCGCCTCTGCGCAGTGCCATCGAGCGCGCCGTGCCCCATGGCCGCGCGCCGGGCTCTCGCGATCCGGGCGCCTGGGGCAAGGTGCCGGGTTCGGTGGACACGGCCTGGGCCCAGCTGGAGCCGGAGTTCAACGAGCTCTGCCGCGACTATCCCAAGCTGGCCAAGACCAATCACCGCAATCACCTGGGCACCCTGGGCAGCGGCAACCATTTCATCGAGGTCTGCCTGGATGAGGACGGCGCCGTCTGGTTCATGCTGCACTCGGGTTCGCGCGGCGTGGGCAATGCCATCGGCACCATGTTCATCGAGCTGGCCAAGCAGGACGCGCTGCGCCACAACGCCAATCTGCCCGACCGCGACCTGGCCTATTTCGAGGAAGGCGCGCGCTACTTCGGCGACTATGTGCGTGCCGTGGGCTGGGCCCAGAAGTTCGCGGCCCTGAACCGCGAGCTGATGATGCGCCGCGTGATCGAGGCGGCCAAGACCGTGATCCGCAAGAACTTCCAGTCGCATATCGAGGCGGTGAACTGCCACCACAACTATGTGCAGAAGGAGCGCCACTTCGGCGAGGAGGTCTACGTCACCCGCAAGGGCGCCGTCAGCGCCAAGGCCGGCCAGCTGGGCATCATCCCCGGCAGCATGGGTGCGCGCAGCTATATCGTGCGCGGCAAGGGCAATCCCGAGAGCTTCGAGAGCTGTTCGCACGGCGCCGGCCGCGTGATGAGCCGTGGCGATGCCAAGCGCCAGTTCACCCTGGCCGAGCACCGCGCGGCGACCGAGGGCGTGGAATGCCGCAAGGACAAGGACGTGCTCGACGAGACGCCCGCGGCCTACAAGGACATCGACGCCGTCATGGCCGCCCAGCAGGATCTGGTGGAGGTGCTGCACACCCTGAAGCAGGTGGTATGCGTGAAGGGCTGAGCCTGAGCCCTGGTGCGCTGGGCAGGGGCTGCGCCGGCTTCACATCTCGAAGCCGGCGCTTACAAATTGCCTGTCAGCCGGGTTCGGCGCGGCAGCGTTGAGCGCTTGTTGCTCGCCCTTCAGCGAGCCCTTCGACCCTTTGCCACCTCACCAGCCAGGAAGGAGTGCGCCCATGCTGCCGAACTCACCGCATGCCCAAGACTTGCCCCTATCCCCGTCCGTCCGCGGCCGCGGCAAGGGTGAGAAGGCCGCGGCCGCCCTGCTGCTGCTGGCTCTGGGCAGCCTGGCCACCCTGCAAAGCGCCCAGGCCCGGCCCGATGTGCAGTGGTCCGTCACCATCGGCACGCCCGTCTACGCCGCGCCGGTCTATGTGCCGCCGCCCCGTCCCGTCTATGTGCAGCCTGCGCCGGTGGTCTACGGTCCGCCGGTCTATGGCTACTACTACGAGGAACGCGGCCCGCGCTGGAGCCCGCCGGCCTATCACCACCACCATCACCACCACGGCGGTGGCCGCTATCGCGACAGCGACCGCGACGGCGTGCCCGATCGCTGGGACCGCCGACCCGAGAATCCCTGGCGCCGCTGAGCGCGGCCTTAGACTGGCGCGCATGATGAAGAGCGCCAGCCTTGCGCATCTGCGCGTGTTGCCCCTGCGCGAGCGGCCGGAGTTCATTCCCGAGCTGCAAGCCTGGTTCGAGGCCGAATGGCCCGGCTACTACGGCCCCGGCGGCCCGGGCGACGCCCGCCGCGATCTGCTGGCCTATGCCCAGCCCGATGCCGCCGCCCTGCCCCTGGGCCTGCTGGCCTTGCGGCGAGACGCCGACGGTCTGAGCGAGCGCCCCTGCGGCTTTGCCGCCATCAAGACCGAGCCCTTTGCCCCCTGCCCGGACCTGGGGCCCTGGGCCGGTGCGGCCCTGGTGCCACCGGCTCTGCGTCGGCAGGGCATCGGCCTCTTGCTGCTGCAGGCCCTGGTGCGCGAGGCCCGCGCCCAGGCCCGTCACCCCGCGCTCTTCTGCGCCACCGCCACCTCCGACAGCCTGATGCTGCGCGCCGGCTGGCGCCTGAGCGAGCGGGTACTGCACCAGGGGCAGAGCCTGGGCGTCTACGAGATGGCGCTGGGCTAGTCAGGCGCGGGCGCTGCCCTGGCCGCGACCCAGCAAGGCGCGCAGCCAGCCCAGCAGGCGCGCCAGCCAGCCCGCGCTTGCAGCGGCGGGCTGAGCTGCGGCCTCGGTGGGGGCTTGAGCCGCCGCCAGCTGGGCTTCCAGGCGGACAAAGAACTCGCCGATGATCTTTTGCGCGGCCGCTTCGATCACGCGCGAGCCGATCTGGGCCAGCTTGCCGCCGATCTGCACCTGGGCCTCATAGCGCAGCAGGGTCTGGCTCTCGCCCTCACTCAGCAGCTCGATGCGGGCCGTGCCCTTGCTGAAGCCGGCGGCTCCTGCCTGGCCCTCGAAGACCAGGCTGTAGCCCTGGGGCGGACGGATGTCCTGCAGACCCAGCTTGGCCTTGAAGCGCGCGCGCACGGGGCCGAGGGCCGCGGCCACCACGGCTTCCAGCTGCTCGGGCGCCAGGCGCTGCAGGCTTTCGCAACCGGGAATGCAGGCCTGCAACACGGCCTCGTCGTTCAGGGCCGCCCAGGCCTGGGCCTGGCCGCAGGGCAGCAGGCGTTCGTTCTTGATCAGCATCAGGCAAGCTCCCCGGCCAGGGGCACGGCGGCATGGGCGTGCTTGCGCCCCAGCACCGCATGCCAGTCGCGCCAGGCACGACCCGGATGCACCTCGCCGCAGCTGGGGCAGCGGCGCTGCGCCTCGCTGCTCTGGTAGTACTGCTCGTAGACGGCGGGCAGGTCCTGCACGATGGAGTTGAGCTGCACCTCGTGGCGATAGACCTCGCCGCCGCAGTGCGCGCAGGTCCACAGGAATGCGTCGAGGGTGCCGGGGGCGCGGGTGCGTTCGATCACGGTGCATACGCTGCCGCTCTCGGGCCGCTGCGGCGAATGGATCACATGGGGCGGCAGCAGGAAGATATCGCCCTCCTTCAGGTCCACGCGCTCGAAGCGGCCGCGGTCCCAGAGGATCAGATGCGCATTGCCGCGCAGCTGGTGGAAGAACTCCTCGTGCGGATCGTCATGGAAGTCGGTGCGCTGGTTGGGCCCGCCCACCATGGTGCAGATGAAGTCGGCGTCCTGCCAGATCTGCTGGTTGCCCACCGGCGGACGCAGCTCGGCCGCGTGGTCCTGCAGCCAGCGCTCCAGATTGAGCGGCGGCCCGTATTTCAGCTTCAGCATGGTCTTGTGCTCCTCGATCGGGCCCGCGGGCCCTGGTTATGATGCGGCCGCCCATGTCCGACGACCGCACGAATCTCTCTGCGCCGGGTGCGCGTCAGCGCCCCGCCAATGTGTCGCTCAAGCAGCTGCGCGCCTTTGCCGCCGTGGCGCGGGAGGGCAGTTTCACCCGCGCGGCGCAAAGTCTGTTCCTGAGCCAGTCGGCGCTCTCGGCCCTGATCAGCGGCCTGGAGTCCGAGCTGGGCCTGCGCCTGCTGGACCGCACCACGCGCCGCGTGCTGCTGACCGAAGCCGGCCAGGAGCTGGTGCCCACGGTGGAGCGGGTGCTGGGCGATCTGGACCAGGCCGCGCATGAGCTGCGCCTGGCGGCCCAGGCCCGGCGCGGCCGCGTGCGCCTGGGCACCACGCCCTTGCTGGCGGCCAGCATGCTGCCCGAGCTGATGCACAGCTTTGCCGCGGCCCATCCGGGCATACAGCTGCTGCTCAGCGATGCCAGCGCCGATGTGCTGGTGGCCCAGCTGCGCCAGGGCGAGCTGGACCTGGCCCTGGCCACCTTCGACCAGGCGGCCGAGCCCGATCTCGAGCTGCAGACCCTGCTGGCCGATCCCATGGTCCTGGTCTGCCATGCCGACCATGCGCTGGCCGCCCGGCGCGAGCTGGGCTGGGCCGCGCTGCTGGACGAGCCCCTGCTCCTGCTCAAGCCCGGCAGCGGCCTGCGCGCCCTGGTGGAACGCAGCTTTGCCGGCCTGCAGGCGCGACCGCGCCTGGCCCAGGAGGTCAGCCATATCTCCACCGCCCTGGCCCTGGCTGCGGCGGGCCTGGGGGTGGCCGTGCTGCCCGCCTACGCGCTCAAGGCCGGTGGTGCGGCCGCGCAGGGCTTGGTGGGCGTGCCCCTGGTGGAGCCGCGGGTGCAGCGCGAGCTGGCCCTGGCCCAGCTGCGCCAGCGCAGCCTCTCGCCCGCCGCCCAGGCCCTGGCCGCCCATCTGCGGGCATGCCTGGCCGCGCCGACGGACGGCCGGCAGCGGGCTCTGGCGGGGACAGGTCTTGCGGCGGCGCATGGGGCGGTGAAGAACAAGAAGCAGACAGCGGCGGCTCAGAGCGCCAGCGCGGCGCGCCGGGCCAGCAAGGTGCGCAAGGCCGAGTAGGGCGTCACCAGGGAGGTCTTGGGATTGTCCGGCGCCGGCTGGTTCTGCACCTGCAGCTGCAGCCGACCTATGCCGCCCTGGGCCTCGATCTCGTGCACATTGCCACCCGCGCCGGGGTCGGCGATCAGCTCCACCTGGGTGCGGTCCAGCCCCAGGGTGCACAGGGCCAGGGTGGCGGCCACATTGGCGTTCTTGGGATAGAGGGTGGCGGCCTCGCGCGCGCTGCCGCGGAAGAAGACCACCGGCTCGCTGACACGGGCCAGGTCCAGGGCCTGCTCGGCCGGCGTTCCCTGCCAGGCCTGGGGCGGCTTGCGCGAGCGGTAGCAGACCCGCTCCAGGCCCGCCAGGCGCGCGGACTGCAGCCAGTCCAGGCCGGCCAGGGCGCCCGAGGGCAGCAGCACCTGGCGGCCATGACGCTGGGCCGCGGCCTCCAGGGTCTCCAGCAGCGAGGCCTCGGCCAGGGCGCCCACCGAGACCACCAGCAGGTCTGCACCCGCCGCCAGGCAGGCCGGCCCATGCTCGCGCACTACCTCGTGGCCGGCGGCTTCCACCACCAGCTCGGGCTCCAGGGCCAGCAGGGCGCGTCTGTCGGTGCAGACGGGCACCGGCAGGCCGGCGCCCTCTTCCGCATGGCGGCACAGCACGCCCACCAGGGCCAGGCCGGAGGCCGGGCCCAGGGCCAGCAGCTCGCGGGCGATGACGCGACCGATGGCCCCATGGCCGATCAGGGCCACACGCAGCGGTGCACGGGGGGCGGCGCCGGGCGCCGGGTGGGTCAGGGGGCTCATATCGGGGTCTCCAGCATGCGGGTCAGCAGGCGGCGCGCCAGCACGGCGGCCAGGTGGGCGCGGTAGTCGGCGCCCGCGTGCAGATCGCTGCTCATCAGGGCCTCGTCCACGCGCAGGCCCCGCAGGGCCGCGGGTGAGAAATCGCGCTCCAGGGCGCGTTCGAACTCGGGCAGGCGCAGCACGCCCTGGGCCGTGCCATTGAGGGCCAGGCGCACGCGCCCGTCCTCGAACTGGGCAATGGCCACGCCCACCAGGGCGAAGCGCGAGGCCGGCTGCTCGAACTTCAGATAGGCGAAGCGGCGCGGCCGCGGCAGGCTCAGGCCGCAGAGCAGCTCGTCGGGTTCCAGCGCGGTGCTGAAGAGGCCGGCGAAGAACTCGTCGGCCGGGATCTCGCGGCGGTCGCTGCGCAGGGTGGCGCCCAGGGCCATCACGCCCGCAGACCAGCAGGCGGCGGGGTCGGCATTGGCCAGGGAGCCGCCCAGGGTGCCGCGGCTGCGCACCTGGGCATCGGCGATATGGCCGGCCAGCTGGGCCAGGCCCGGCGCGAAGGCGCGCAGCGCGGGGGCGGCGGCCAGCTCGCCATGGCTGAGCATGGCGCCCAGCTGCAGGCGGCCGCCGCTGAGCTCCAGGCCGCGCAGATCGGGCAGGCGGGCGATGTCGATCAGGCGCTCGGGCGCCATCAGGCCCAGCTTCATCGAGGCCAGCAGGCTCTGCCCGCCGGCCAGCAGCTTGGCGTCCACGCCCTCGCGCAGCAGGGCCAGGGCCTCGGCCACGCTGGCGGGACGGCAGTATTCAAAGGGCTGCACGGGGCTCCCCTTCCTGCAGGCTGCGCAGCCCGGCGCAGACGGCATCGACGATGCCCTCGTAGCCGGTGCAGCGGCAGAGATTGCCGGCCAGGCCCTGCCGCACCGCGGCGCGCTCGGGCGGGCAGCCCTCGTCGGCCATGGCGCAGGCGCGCATCAGCATGCCGGGCGTGCAGAAGCCGCACTGCAGGCCGTGGTGCTGGCTGAAGGCCAGCTGCATGGGATGCCAGTCGGCCCCATCGGGCCGCAGACCCTCCACCGTCTGCACCGTCGCGCCCTCGCACTGCAGGGCCAGCAGATTGCAGGCCTTGCTGGCCTGGCCGTTCACGCGCACGGTGCAGGCGCCGCACTGGGCGGTGTCGCAGCCGCGGTGGCTGCCGGTCAGGCGGAAGCGCTCGCGCAGCAGGTCCAGCAGCAAGGTGTTGGCCTCGACCTCCAGGGACTGCGCCTGGCCATTCAGTGTCAGCGTCAGCTGCGGCATGGCTGCGTCCGGCTCAGTCGAGCTTGAGGCCGCTGCGGGCGAACTGCTCGCGGATCAGGGCCTTCTCGTCCTCGGTCAGCGCCAGCAGGGGGCGGCGCACCGGGCCCCCCACGCGGCCCAGCAACTCCAGCCAGTACTTGCTGTGGGCCTGGGGCTTGCCCTTGGGCTTGCAGGCCTTGAAGGCCTGGCGTGCGGGCTCCAGGCTGTCGCGCAGCACGCGGGCTTCCTTGAACTTGCCCTCGAAGGCCAGGCGGGTGTAGTCGTTGATGCGCTGGTCGGCCGCGGTCTGCAGCAGCAGGGGCGGAGTGGAGCACAGATACAGGCGCCAGCCCAGCTCCTCGATATTGTCCAGCCACTCCTCTTCGGAGGCGGTGCTGACCTGGATCTTGTCGCCCACCAGGCGGCTGAGCTCCACATACATCTCGCGCGGCACGCTGTACTTGATGGCCACGATATTGGGCAGCTCGGCGATGCGGGCGCAGAGCTGGGGGCTCATCAGATAGCCGCAGTCCGGGTGGTTCCACATGGCGATGCCGATGTCCAGCTGTTCGCTGATGTGGCGGTAGTACTCGTAGATGGTGTCTTCGGTATCGGCGCCGAAATGCAGCACCGGGCTGTGCACCACGATCCAGTCGGCGCCGCAGGCCTGGGCGTGGCGGCCCAGCTCCAGCACGGTGTCCAGATTGGTGTCGGAGCAGGACATCACGGTGCGCGAGCCGGCGCTGGCGGCTTCCTCGGCTGCGATCTCGAAGCTGCGCTTGCGTTCGGCCAGGGACATCGAGAAGAACTCGCCCTGCTTGCCCGAGACAAAGAGGCCGCCCAGCTTGAGCGTGCCCATCCAGTGGCGCAGATTGGCGCGCAAGCCCGCCTCGTCCAGGCGGTTCTGGGCATCGAAGGGGGTCAGGGTGGCGGCCCAGACGCCGGTGAAATGGGCCTTGGCATAGGCCTTGGCGTCCTGCTTGCTGTAGTTCATGGTGTGGCTTTCGATGAAAGTTGGTTCGGGCGGAAGGGGTCAGGTCTTGTCGGCGCCTTGCAGCGCGCGCCACAGGCGTTCGGCGCTGAGCGGGAAATCGGGCACGGCCAGGCCCAGGGGGCGCAGCGCGTCCTGGGCGGCATTCATCAGGGCCGCGGGCACGCCGATGCAGCCGGCCTCGCCCACGCCCTTGGCGCCCAGCTCATTGGCCTGGCTGGGCACGGCCAGGCTGTCCAGGCTGATGTGCTCGGGCAGGTCCTCGGCGCGGGGCAGGGCGTAGTCCATCAGGGAGCCGGTCAGCAGCTGGCCCTGCTCGTCATAGACCAGGCGCTCCATCAGCGCGGCGCCCAGGCCCTGGGCCAGACCGCCCATCAGCTGGCCCTGCACCAGGCGCGGGGCGATCACATGGCCGGCATCGTCCACCCAGTGCAGGGCCTCGATGCGGGGCTGGCCGCTGTCGCGGTCCACCGTCAGCTGCAGCATCACGCAGCCGGCGGCCCAGGCCTCGTGCGCCACCTGGTGCATCAGCTCCACGGTGTGGGGCAGGCCGGCGCCGGCGGCGATCTCGCGGCGCAGCTGCTGGGCGGCGCGCAGCAGGGCGCTGCCGCCGATGGCGGTGCTGCGGCTGGCCAGGGCGCCAATGCCGGCCGGGCAGCTGGCGGTGTCGCCCTGGCGCACGCGGATGCGCTCGGGGGCGCAGCCCAGCACCTCGGCCGCGATCAGGGCGAAGCTGGTCTCGCGGCCCTGGCCCTGGGCGGTGGCGCCGGTGGCCACCTCGTAGCTGCCGTCCGGGTGGGCGGTGATGCGCACGCTCTCGCCGCCCTGGCCGCAGGGCTCCACATAGAGCGCCATGCCCAGGCCCAGCAGCTCGCCGGCGGCGCGGCGGCGGGCCTGCTCCTGGCGCCGCGCGGCGTAGCCGAAGCCTTCGGCGCCGCGCCGCAGCAGACCCGGCAGATCGCAGGCGTCCAGGCGCTGGCCATTGGGCAGATCGGCGGGCAGCTGCTGCGGCGTCCAGCAATTGGCCAGGCGCAGGTCCAGGGGGTCGCGGCCGCTGGCGGCGGCCGCCTCGTCCAGCAGGCGCTCCATCAGCAAGGTGGCCTCGGGCCGGCCGGCGCCGCGGTAGATGTTGACCGCGGCGGCATTCGACAGCCTGCCGCGGCCGGCCACCCGCTGCGTGGCCACGCGGTAGGGGCCGGGCAGGATGCGGCAGGCATTGCGCAGCGGCGCGGCCGCGCTATAGGGCAGCCAGTGGCCCAGGGCGAACTCGCAATCGGCCTGCAGGGCGCTCAGCCGGCCCTGGGCGTCCAGCCAGAGCCGGCCCTGCAGGCGCGAGGCGCGGCCGTGGGTGGCGCTGAGCAGGTCCTCGCCGCGGCTGGCCTGCCAGAGCAGGGGCGCGGCCAGGCGGCGCGCGGCCCAGGCCAGCATCAGGTCTTCCAGAAAGACCGAGGCCTTGCCGCCGAAGGCGCCGCCCACATCGGGCGCGCAGACCTGCACCTGGTCCGGCGCCAGCTGCAAGGCCAGGGCCAGGTCCTCGCGGGCGCGGCTGGGCGTCTGGGTGGAGAGCCAGGCCTGCAGGCGCTGGTCGCCGGCATCCCAGGCCAGCAGGGCGCAGCGCGGCTCCATGGGCGCGGGCGAGACGCGCGGCAGGGCCAGGCTCAGCTGCGCGTCGGTGGCCTCGTCGGGCAGGGAGTCGCCACAGGCGAAGTCGTAGCTCAGGGCCTGGTTGTCGGGCAGATCCTCGTAGAGGGCCGGGGCGCCCGGCGCCGCGAAGTCCAGGGCCACCGGCAGTTCCTCGGCGTCCAGAAAGATCAGATCGGCCGCGGCCTGGGCCTGGGCGCGGTTCTCGGCAATCACCAGGGCATAGGGCGCGCCCACGGCGCGCACCCGGTCCAGGGGCACGGCGGCGGCCTGCGGGCAGCGCATGCCGGGCAGCAGGGCGTTGACGCGGGGCTGGGGCAGGCCGGCGAAATCCTCGGGCAGCAGCACGGCGCGCACACCGGGCAGCTCACGCGCGGCCTCGGCCTCGATGCCGCGTATCAGGGCATGGGCATAGGGGCTACGGGCGAAGACCGCGTGCAACTGGCCGGGCAGGCGGATGTCCCCCACATAGCGGCCCTGGCCGCTGATCAGCGCGGCGTCTTCCACCCGCAGCAGGGGGCCGGCATGGGTGGGGCGGGAGATGGCGTGCGCGTCAGACATGGGCGGCATTGGAGCCGTGGCCATCGATCAGCACAAACGAATTATTCAGATGCATTGATCGAGTCATTGGATGTATTGGCCTGACACGGCCCCTGCCGGTGCCGCGCGGCGGCGTCGCATGCCGGCCTCATGGCTGGAATCACCTATTTGGATTCAATATCTATTGTATGTATACATACAACTGTTTGTGAATCCATAAACCAGCGGCAAGCCGCCGCACCCTCTGGAGAATCCGCCATGAGCCAGCCGCAGGTCCCGGCCTCTTTCCCCCACGCCCCTCTTGTGCTGCTGGCCCTGGCGGCCGGCCTGTTGTCACCGCTTGCAGCCCGGGCGCAGGAGCAGGCGGCGGCGGCCTCCACCGTCACCGCCTACGGCTTTCTGAAGGCCGATGTGGAGCGGGTGAGCGTCTCGGGCGCAGGCCTGCCCGCGGCCTCGCTGAGCCGGCTGTCCAACAATCTCTCGGTGCTGGGCTTCCGGGCGCGCGAGAACCTGGGCGGCGGCTGGGCCGTCTGGGCCCAGATCGAGACCAATGTGCGCGTGGACACCGGCGACGGCCCCTGGGGCGGGCGTAACACCGCCGTGGGCCTGCAGGGCCCGGCCGGCAGCCTGGTGCTGGGCCAGTGGGAAACGCCGCTGCGCTTTGTCTCGGTCTATGCCATCGACCCCTTCACGGCCGGCATCTTTGCCTCCAACGGCATCATGGGCAACGGCTTCACGACCGCGGCCAATGGCCAGAGCCCGGCCTCCTTCGACCGGCGCCAGCCCAATCTGATCCAGTACTGGAGCCCGGAACTGGGCGGGGTCTCGCTACGCCTGGCCTATGCCGCGCCCGAGGAGAAGAGCGCCAGCAGCGATCCCGATCTCTTCTCCGGCCTGCTGGTCTACAAGCAGGGGCCGCTCTATGCGGCCTGGGGCTACGAGCTGCATCGCGACTACTTCGGTGCCGGTAGCCGCGACAGCGCGCACCGCCTGGGTCTGGCCTACAGCTGGGGCGGCACGCGCCTGCGCGGCAGCTGGGAGCGTCTGAGCTATGAGCCGGCGCCCGGCCAGAGTCTGCGCCGCGCGGCCTGGCAGCTGGCGCTGAGCCAGGCCCTGGGCGAGGGTCAGGAGTTGCGTCTGTCCCTGGTGCGGGCCCAGGCGGCGCGCGGCACGGCGCGCGCGGGACTGGGTGGTATCGGCGCGCCCGGCGGCGACACGGCGGCGAGCCAGGTCTCCTTGGGCTATGGCTACCGCCTGTCCAAGCGCAGCGAAGTCTGGGCCGCCTACACCCGCATCCGCAATGGCGCGGCGGCCAGCTACAACCTTTCGGCCAACAGTTATCCCGGCCTCAAGCCCGGCCAGGATCCGGCGGGCCTGGGCCTGGGTATCACCCACAGCTTCTGAAACTGGACGCGGGCGCGCGCGGCGCCCGGCGACTCAGGCCGCGCTGCTGCGGCGCGCGCGCGGCTTGGGGGCGGCCGTCGTGGCGGCCAGGGCCTTGGGCGCCTTGGCGCTCTTGGCAGGGGCCGCCTTGGTGGCCGGCGCCTTGGCGGCCGCCGTCGTGCGGGCGGGCTTGGCGCTGGCGGCGCGAGCGCGCGTGCTGCGTGCCGCCGGCGCCTGGGCCGCCTCGGCCTCGGCCGCCTGCTGGCTCTGCAGCTGCTCCAGCACATTGATGGACAGGCGGGCCGTGTGATTGCGCATGGCCAGGTAGGAGGCCTCGGCATTGGACTGGCTGATGGCCGTGATCACGGCCTGGTGCTCGTCGTGCGAGACCGTCAGGCGGCGCTCGCCCTTCTTCTGCGCGGCGCGGAAGGGGGCCAGGCGTTCGCGCAGGCTGTCCAGCAGGCCGGCCAGGGTGCGGTTCTGCGTGCCCAGGGCGATCAGCTGGTGGAACTGGTGGTTGAGCTCCAGATAGCCGGCCTCGTCACCGCGCGCCATGCAGTCCTCGCTCTGCAGCTGCAGCAGCTGCAGCTGCTTCTTCTGCACCGCGCTCATGCGCTCGGCGCTGATGCGGCAGCACAGGGCTTCGAGCTCGACCATGGCCTCCAGCATGTCGGAGAGGTCGGTCAGGCCGATGCTGCGCACGATGCCGCCCTTGCGTGGCTGCAGATCGATCAGGCCGCGCGAGGCCAGCTCGCGCAGGGCCTCGCGGATGGGGGTGCGGGAGACCTCGAAGCGCTCGGCCAGCACCAGCTCCTCGAGCTTGCGGCCCGGCGGCAGGCGGCCACTGACGATGTCCTCGGTCAGGCTGCGGACGATGCCGGCAGATGCATTTCCCATGGATTCAGGCCTGTCTTGTTCTCGCGGTTCGGATCGATCTGCGCGCCTCCCGGTGCAGCCCGGGACGGGGCGCAGCACGCACATCGTGGGGGATCTTAACCGGCCGGCGTGGCGCGCCGGGGCTCGTGTGCTGGCGGAGAGTGCTTATTGAATACATTCAATGCATCATGTATACATACAAAGCTTTCCAAGCTCAACGCCGTCACACAAGGAGAGACTCATGGCCGGCAAGCTCAGACATATCGCGATCTCGGTGCCCGATCCCTGGGGCGTCGCGCCCTTCTATCAGCAGGCCTTCGGCATGGAGAAGATCGGCGAGACCGATTCCTCCCTGGCCCGCGGCGTCTATCTCAGCGACGGCGTGATCTGCCTGGCCCTGCTGAGCTTCAAGGACGACAAGCACGCCGGCCCCCTGGGCCGCGAGCATGTGGGTCTGCATCACATCGGCTTCTGGGTGGACGATCTGGCCGAGTCGCGCGCCGCCTGCGAGGCGGCCGGCGGCCGCTATTTCCTGGGCGAGGTGCCGCTCAAGGGCAATAGCTTCTACGAGATCAAGTACTTCGACCCCAATGGCGTGATGATCGACCTCACGGCCCATGGCTGGGGCGGTGCCGCCAAGGACGTGGTGGCCGTGGGCGAGGCCCCGGCCCTGCGCCATCCGCAGCTGCAGGCCCAGCGCTGAAGCGGCTTTGCCGCCGGCCGGACGAGGGCGCTGCGGCGCCCTCGTTTTCTTGGTTCATGGGGACAAGCATCTGTGTGCGCTCAAGGGTGTTTGCGCTGCCGAGGCCAGGGGCGGGTGCTTGCGCTCATGTCCCCCGCCCTTGGCTCTGCCAAGGGCTCCTCCTTGACTTCGCTTCAGCACCCACCCCTGCCCTCGGCCGAACCGTGGCCTGCCACCAGGCGCAGGCCACGGCCTTGCGGATCAGGATGGCAGTGGGCCTCTCGCAGCGAAGTCAAGGAGGAGGCGCTGGCCGCAGGCCGGTGCCGGGGGACATGAGCGGAGGGAGGCCCGCTGGCGGCCTGATCGTCGAGCCCTCGTCCCAGGATGGTTCGACCGCGAGGAACCTTCTCGCTCAGCCTGGCACGGGCGTGAGCAGGGCTTGCCCGGCCAGAAAGGCCTGCAGATTGGCCAGCACGTTCTCCACCTGGGCCTGCTGGGCCTGGGGCGAGCGCCCGGCCATATGGGGGGTCAGCAGCACGCGCGGATCGGCGGCCAGGGCCGGCGGCACGGCGGGTTCGTCCTCCAGCACGTCCAGCCCGGCGCCGGCGATCTCGTCCGCCGCCAGGGCCTCGATCAGGGCCGGGGTGTCCAGCACCGAGCCGCGCGCCACATTGATCAGATAGCCCTGGGGCCCCAGGGCCTGCAGCAGGGCCCGGTCGGCCAGATGGCGAGTGGCGGGCCCGCCCGGGCAGGCCAGCACCAGATAGTCGGCCGCGCGGGCCAGGGCCATCAGGTCGGGCTCGTGCCGCCAGCGGGTGTGCTCGGGCCGGGGCTGGCGGGTGTGATACAGCACCTCCATCTCGAAGGCCTCGGCGCGGCGGGCAATGGCCGCGCCGATATGGCCCAGGCCCACCAGGCCCAGGCGGGCGCCGTTGAGCGTGGGCCGGGCCGCACGCGCGCTGTGCCAGCGGCCCTGGCGCACGGCGGCATCCAGGGGCAGCAGGCCGCGCGCCAGGCCCAGCATCAGGGCCAGGGCGTGGTCGGCCACGGTGGCGTGGTTGGCCCCCGGCGTATGCGTGACGGCAATGCCGCGCGCGCGCGCCGCCGCCACATCAATGCCCTCGTAGCCCGCGCCGAAGCTGGCGATCAGGCCCAGGGCCGGCAGGCGCTGCTGGCTGGCCGCGTCCAGGCCGGTGCTGCCGTTGCTGAGCACCAGGCGCAGCTGCTGCGCACGCTCACCCAGGCGCTCCCACAGGGCGGGGCCGGGGCCCTCGGGATGCTCGATCAGCTCGAAGTGCCGGGCCAGCGCGGCGCGTGCCGCCGGCTGCAGGGGAATCAGCACCAGCAGGGCGGGGCGTTCGGCGGGGTGGGTCATGGGCTCGCTCATCGTGGCTCCTGAGGACGGGTGTGCGCAGAGGCAGGCGGGGGAGGGTGGGCGCCGGGCCCTAGGGGACTTCCCTGGCCCGACGCGAAAGCGGGTGAAATCCGCTTCACATGTATACATGACAATGATATTGTATTCCCAAGCCGCGAATAACACCGATTGCGGCAGCCACGGAAGGAAGCACGCGTGAACTGGTTTGCCATCACCGCCTACGAGTCCCGTCCCGACGGCGCCTTGCGCCCCGCCCTGGTGCTGGACGAGCGGCTCTACGACATCGCCGGCCTGCCCGGTTTCGAGGATCCGCAGCGCAACCCCCTGCTGCGCGGCACCCAGCATGTGTTCGAGCACTGGGAGGCCTGCCAGCAGCCCCTGACGGCCCTGGCCGAGGTGCTGCGCGCCGAGCGCGATGCCGGCCGCGTGCAGGCCCTGGCCGAGGGCAGCTACCGCCTGGCCGTGCCCTACCGCCCGCGCCGCATCTTCGGCGCCGCCTCCAACTATTACGAGCATGCGGCCGAGATGGGCACCAAGCTGGCTGCCCGCAGCGAGAGCGCGCCCTACTGCTTCATGAAGGCCGACACCAGCGTGATCGCCAGTGGCGAGGACGTGGTCAAGCCCGCCGGCACGCAGAAGCTGGACTGGGAGGTGGAGCTGGGCGTGGTCATCGGTCGGACCTGCCGCCATGTGAGCGTGGAGCAGGCCTATGAGGTGATCGCCGGCTACACGGTGTTCAACGACATCAGCGCCCGCGACCTCAATCGCCGCAGCGACTACCCCTTCACCCACGACTGGTTCCGCGGCAAGAGCTTCGACACCTTCGGCCCCCTGGGCCCCTGGGTGGTGCCGCGCGACTGCATTGCCGAGCCGCAGAAGCTGCGCATGCAGCTCTCGGTGAACGAGGAGCTGATGCAGAACGAGACCGCCGAGGGCATGATCTTCAATATCGCCGAGCAGATCGCCTATCTCTCCTCCATGCTGACCCTGCAGCCCGGCGACCTGATCGCCACCGGCACGCCCACCGGCGTGGGCATGGGCCGCGGCGTCTTCCTGCAGGCGGGTGACCGCATGTGCGCCTCCATCGAGCGCATCGGCAGCCTGTACAACCGCGTGGTGGCCGAAGCCCGGCCCTGAAGCCGGACCGTCGACATCACCAGGAGCCTCCCCATGACCCTGATCGCAAGAAAGCCCCTGGCCGCCCTGCTGCTCGGCGCCCTGCTGAGCCTGCCGGCCCTGGCGCTGGACAAGGTGCGCTTCAACCTGGCCTGGCTGCCCCAGGGCAGCACCGGCGGCGTGCTGCTGGCCCAGGCCAAGGGCTTCTATGCGGAGGCCGGGCTGGACGTGCAGGTCCTGCGCGGCTATGGCGGCCAGCGCACGGTCAACGAGGTGGACCAGGGCCTGTTCGAGTTCGGCTATGGCGATCCCATCAGCGTGATGCTGAACCGCGCCGGCGGCGGCAAGACTCTGATGGTGGGCGCCATCAACACCGTCTGGCCCGCGGCCCTGTGCTTTGTGGAAGGCGGCAAGCGCAAGGCGCCGCGCAGCCTGGCCGATCTCAAGGGCCTGAGCATCGGTGGCGGCGCGGCCTCGCCGCTGCAGAACATCGTGCCCGCCTGGCTGGCGGCCAACCAGCTGCCGGCCAACCATGTGCGTCTGCTGCGCATGGACCCGGCCGTGATCAACCCCTCCTTCCTGGAAGGCAAGATCGACCTGGCCGAATGCTGGGAGGGCGCCAACAAGCCCCTGCTGAGCCAGCTGCTGGCGCGCGAGGGCAAGCGGCTGGGCGCGCTGCGCTACCGCGACTTCAACCTCAATCTCTACGGCAATGGCATCGTCACCAGCGAGGCCCTGGTGCAGAGCCGGCCCGAGCTGGTCAAGCGCTTTGTGCAGGCCACCTACAGGGGCTACGAGGCCATGCGCCAGAACCCCGAGCAGGCGGCCGATCTGATCGTGGTTCAGAACAAGCTGCTGGATCGCGGCATCCTGCTGCAGCAGATCAAGGAAACCGTGGCCATCATCAGCGACCCCGGCGCCGACAAGCCCCAGCTGGGCTATATCCGCGCCGACCGCATGCACGGCACCATCGAGTTCGCCAAGAAGGCCTTCCAGGTCACCGCCGCGGTGCGCGGGGCCGAGGTCTACACCAACCGTTTCATCGTCGACTGAGCGCCGCCCTCGCCGCGGCCCGGTCCAGGAGTTCATCGCCATGACGCAAGACAGCGCGCCCGCCAGCGCCCCCGCCACCCCGCAGCGCCTGCGCCCCCGGCGCCTGGGCCATCTGGTGCTGATGGTGCGCGACATCCACAAGTCCGTGCACTTCTACACCGAGGTGCTGGGCCTGCAGGTCTCGGACTGGATCAGTGACCAGATGGTGTTCCTGCGCGCCGCCGAGGACCATCACGACCTGGCCCTGTCCCAGATCCCCAAGGACTCGCCCGAGATCAACGAGCTGCCGCGCTACGGCCGCCCCGGCATGGAGCACTTCTCCTACCTGGTGGACGACCTGGCCGAGATGGAGCGCGCCGTGCAGGTGCTGCAGGCCCATGGGGTGGAGATCGTGCGCGGCATCGGCAAGCACGGCCCGGGCGAGAACCTCTTCCTGGTCTTCAAGGACCCGGACGGCAACAACGTCGAGCTCTATTGCGAGATGACCCAGATCAGCGCCGAGCGGCCCTACGAGGCGCGGGTCTGGGAACGCAATATCGAGTCCTTCGACCAGTGGCGCTTCGAGCGCTTCGTCGTGCCGCCGCCGCAAGCCGTGATCGACGCCAAGAAGGGCGGCGGCAGCCAGGCCTGAGCGCCGCCCGCCGCCCGCCCCCGCCCGGACAAGAAGACCCGAGGAGACAAGATGCTCAAGCGCTGGATCGAGGCCCTGCTCTTCTGGGCGGCGCTGGCCCTGCTGTGGGAATACGGCGTGGCCTGGCTGGGCGTGCGCCGCTACCTGCTGCCCCCGCTCTCGGCCGTGCTCAGCGCCGGCTGGAGCGCCCGCGAGCTGCTGCTGGAGAACACCTGGGTCACGCTGGCCGAGGTGCTGGTGGGCTTTGGCGCGGCGGTGCTGGGCGGGGTGCTGCTGGGCGTGGTGATACAGCTCAGCGGCCTGGCCCGGCGCACGCTCTACCCCCTGATCACGGCGCTGCAGAGCATGCCCAAGATCGCGCTGGCGCCTCTGATGGTGGTGTGGTTCGGCTATGGCTTCGGCTCCAAGGTGGCCTCCACCTTCCTCTTCGCCTTCTTCCCGGTGGTGGTGGCCACCCTGGGCGGCATGCAGAGCGTGGCCATCAATCTCGACGAGCATTTCCGCGCCCTGCACGCCAGCACCTGGGACCGCTTCTGGCGCCTGCAGGTGCCGGCCGCCCTGCCGGCCTTTGTGGACGGCGTGAAGATCGCCATGCCCCTGGCCGTGATCGGGGCCATCGTGGGCGAGTTCATCGGCGCCGAGCAGGGCCTGGGCCATCTGATGACGGTGGCCACGGCCAATGCCCAGACCGATCTGATGTTCGCCGCCATCCTCACCATCACCGCCCTGGCCGTACTGCTCTACGCCCTGGTCGAGCGCCTGGCCAAGGCCGTGTGGTGGCGGGGCATCTCCTTCTGAACTCCCATGCTGCAAGCCGTGAAACCCGACACCCTCAGCGCGGCCGCCGCGCCGCCGGCCCAGTCCGCCGCCATCGCGGTGCGCCATGTGGTCAAGACCTTTGCCGGCCGCCACGCCGTGCGCGCCCTGGACGATGTGGACCTGGCCATACGCCCGCACGAGTTCGTCTCCATCCTCGGCCCCAGCGGCTGCGGCAAGAGCACCCTGCTGCGCATCGTGGCCGGACTCACGCCTTACGAGGGCGGCGAGGTGCTGGTGAACGAGCGCCCGGTGCGCGGCCCCAGCCCCGAGATCGGCGTGGTGTTCCAGAGCAGCAATATGCTGCCCTGGCTCACCGTGGGCCAGAACCTGGCCCTGGGCTGCAAGCTGCGCCGCATCCCGGCTGCCCATGCCGCGCCCAAGATCGCGGCCCTGACCGAGATGCTGGGCCTCAAGGGCTTCGAGAACAACCACCCGCACCAGCTCTCGGGCGGCATGCGCCAGCGCGCGGCCATCGGCCAGGTGCTGGCCCTGGACCCGCAGATCCTGCTGATGGACGAGCCCTTCGGCGCCCTCGATGCCCTGACCCGCGACAAGCTCAATGTCGAGCTGCTGCGCATCTGGCAGGAGCAGCGCCAGACCGTGCTCCTGGTCACGCACAGCATTGCCGAGGCCGTCTTCCTCTCGGACCGGGTGCTGGTCATGTCGGGCCGGCCCGGCAAGGTGGTGCGCGAGGTGCGCATCGACCTGCCGCGCCCGCGCCTGCCCGAGCGCATCAAGGAAGACCCGCGCTATGGCGAGTACATCAGCGAGCTCTCGCGCCTGATGGGCGTGTACTGAGGCCGGCCTGCCATGCTCGACGCCACCGACATCGCGAGCTCCGCATCGCCGGAGGCCCTGCTGGACCGCATCGGCCCGCGCTGGGCCGAGGACATCAACGCCCATCGCGACGCGGTGCAGCGCGCCTATCTGCCCCTGCTCGAGGCCCATGCGCTGCCGGGGCTGCGCGTGACGCGCGAGCTGGCCTATGGCCCGCATGCCCGCCAGCGCCTGGACATCTACCAGCCGCTGGCGGCGCAGCAGGCCGGGGCCGCCCTGCCGGTGATGGTCTTTGTGCATGGCGGCGCCTTCATCCGCGGCAACAAGGACGCCAACGCCCAGATCTACGCCAATGTGGCCCGCTTCTTCGCGCGCCACGGCTTTGTCGGGGTGAATGTGGAATACCGCCTGGCCCCTGAGGCCCGCTTCCCCCAGGGCGCCGAGGACGTGGCGCTGGCACTGGACTGGCTGCGCAGCCGGCTGGTGAACTATGGTGGAGATGCCTCGCGCCTGCTGCTGATCGGCCATTCGGCCGGCGGCACCCATGTGGCCAGCCTGCTCTGCGATCCGCGCCTGCAGGAACGCCGCCCGCCGGTGGCCGGTGCGGTGCTGATCAGCGCCCGCCTGCGCGCCGATGTGCTGGCCAGCAACCCCAATGCCGAGGGGGTGCGGGCCTATTTTGGGGCCGATCCGGCGCGCCATGCGCAGGACTCGCCGGTGGTCCATGCCGGCCATCTGCAGGTGCCCACCCTGGTGGCCGTGGCCGAGCACGAGAACCCCTGGCTGGATGTCTATGCCATGGAGTTCTGCCAGCGCGTGGGCCAGGCGCGCGGCCGCACCCCGCCCCTGCTGTGGGTGCCGCGGCACAACCACAGCTCCATCGTGGCCCATCTGGACAGCCGTGGCGGCCAGGAGCCCTTCGGCCTGCAGCTGCTGGACTTTGCCCGCGGCCTGGCGCCCAGCGACTAGCGGCCGCCCCGCTTCACCCGCGGCCCGTCGCGGCCGCTCCTCATCGACAGCCCCAGGAGACAAGACCCATGGCTAGCCCTGCTCTGGTCGGCGCTTTCGCGCCGGTCGTCACCCCCTTCAAGCCCGATGGCAGCGCCGATGCCGCGCGCTACCTGGCCCATTGCCGCTGGCTGCTGGCCCAGGGCGCGGGCCTGGCGCCCTTCGGCACCAATAGCGAGGCCAACTCCATCCCCCTGGCCGAGCGCATGCAGCTGCTGGAAGGCCTGCTCGCCGCCGGCCTGCCCGGTGCGCGCATGCTGCCGGGCACCGGCTGCTGCTCGGCGCAGGAAACGGCCCAGCTCTCGCGCCACGCCCTGGAGCTGGGCTGCGCCGGCGTGCTGATGCTGCCGCCCTTCTTCTACAAGGGCCTGAGCGAGGAGGGGCTCTACGCCTATTACGCCGAGGTGATCGAGCGCATCGGCGACGCGCGGCTGCGCCTGTACCTGTATCACATCCCCGCACTCACCGGCGTGCCCATCGCCCATGGCGTGATCGAGCGCCTGCTGCGCGACTTCCCCGGCCTGGTGGTGGGCATCAAGGACAGCTCGGGCGACTGGGCCAATCTGCAGGTCATGCTGGAGCGCTTCCCGGAGCTGGCCATCTTCCCGGCCTCGGAAAGCCTGGTCACGCGCAGCCGTGCCCTGGGCGCGCGCGGCTGCATCTCGGCCACGGTCAATATCAACCCGGCCGGTATCGCCGAGCTGGTGGCGCGCTGGGACCAGGCCGAGGGCCCGGCCCTGCAGGCCGCGGCCGACCGCGTGCGCCAGGTGGTGCAGGCGCGGCCCATGATCGCCGCGCTCAAGGAGGTGCTGGCCCGCGAGCTGCACGACGCCCAGTGGCGCCGTGTGCGTCCGCCGCTGACGCCGCTGGACGCGCCGGCCGCCGAGGCCTTGATGGCCGAGCTGCGCGCCGCGGGCTTTGCCGGCGTGGGCGCGGCCGGGAGCGCCGCATGAAGCCCCTGGGCAACTACCCGGAGCTGCGCCGCGCCGGCCCCGTGCTGCATGTCTCGGGCATGAGCGCGCGCCTGGTCGAGGGCGGCTGCGCCGGCGTGCAACGCGATGCCCAGGGCCGGCCCCTGGCCTATGACGTGGCCGAGCAGACCCGGGTGGTGATCCGCAAGATCGCGGCCGCCCTGGCCGCCGAAGGCGCGGGCCTGGGCGACTGCGTGAGCCTGAGCTGCTATCTGCTGGACATGCAGGACTTCGCCGCCTTCAACCAGGCCTATGGCGAGTTCTTCAGCGAGGCCGGCGGCCCGGCGCGCACCACGGTGGCCGTGCACCAGCTGCCCCACCCGGAGATGCGGGTGGAGATCACGGCCACGGCCTATCAAGCCCGCGCGGCCGCGGAGCCTTCGGCATGAGCGCGCCCATGACCGAGCTGCCCCGCCTGGACGACGCCGCCCTGGACCGCCTGTTCCGCCAGGCCCGCAGCCACAACCGCTGGCTGCCGCGGCCGGTGGCGCCCGCCCTGCTGCGCGAGCTCTACGCGCTCTGCGCCCAGGGCCCGACCAGCGCCAACGGCTGCCCGGCCCGCTTTGTCTTCATCCAGGACGCGGCGGCGCGCGCGCGCCTGCTGCCCCTGCTGGCGCCGGGCAACCGCGACAAGAGCGCCCAGGCCCCGGTGACGGTGCTGATCGCCCAGGACCTGGCCTTCCACCGCCATATGGACCGGCTCTTCGCCCACAACCCCGACGCGGCGCGCGGCTTTGCCGACAAGCCTGCCTTGGCCGAGGCCACGGCCTTTCGCAACAGCAGCCTGCAGGGCGCTTACCTGATGCTGGCCGCGCGCGCCCTGGGGCTGGACTGCGGGCCCATGTCGGGCTTCGACGCGGCCGGCGTGGAGCGCGAGTTCCTGCAGCCCCTGCAGCGCGAGGGCGAGCAGCTGCGCATCAACTTTCTCTGCAATCTGGGCCATGGCGACCCGGCCGGCCTGTTCGCGCGCCTGCCGCGCCTGGGCTTTGACGAGGCCTGCTGGCTGCTCTGAGCGGGCGCGGGCAAGCAATACTGGATCTTCGCGATGTCTCCTAGCACTTCCCGGCCGGGCCTGCTCCGGCGTTCCGTGGCCGCCCGCCTCTGGGCCGGCCTGATCCTGCTGGCCCTGGGCCTGAGCGCCCTGCTGGGCGCTGCCGCCTGGCACAGCCGCCAGGCCCAGCAGGCGGCCGATGCCCGCCTGGACGCCCTGGCCGCCAAGGCCGAGACGGCCCAGCGCTGGCTCACCCTGACCCGCAGCAATGTGCTGCGCATCGAGGCCGTGGCGGCCAGCAGCGACCCGGTGATCGAGGCGCTCTACAAGGACGAGATTCCCGCCGTGACCGCCGCCGTCAACGCCCTGCAGCGCGAGCTCGATGCGCTGGAGCTCGGCGAGAGCGACCGCCGCCTGATGGCCGCCGTGGCCCGCCAGCGCCAGGACATGCTGGCCGCCCTGGCGCGCCTGCGCGAGCTCAAGGCCCGCCAGGAGGGCGCGGCCGCCCGCGACTGGCTGATGCAGCGCTTTCGCCCCGCGGTGGCAGCCTATGTGGCGGCGCTGGAAGACTTCGTGAACCAGCAGGGCCTGGAGCGGCGCGAGGCCCAGCAGCAGCTGGCCGCGGCGCGCGAGCGCGCCTGGTGGCGCCTGGGCGCGGCCCTGGCCGCCCTGCTGACCCTACTGGGCTTCGCGGCGGCCGCCCTGGTGCGCTCCATCCAGCAGCCCCTGGCCCAGGCCCTGGCTCGCGCGCAGCGCATCGCGGCGGGCCAGCTGGACGAGGGTGCGGCGGCGGCGGCTGCCGTGCCGCGCCCGGACGAGTTCGGTGCCCTGCTCCAGGCCATGGACACCATGGCCCAGCGCCTGCGCGAGGCCGTGGGCAGCATGCGCGACGGTGCCGACTCGGTGAGCGCCGCCTCGGCCCAGATCGCCCAGGGCAATCAGGACCTGAGCCAGCGCACCGAGGCCGCGGCCGTCAGCGTGGAGGGCACCCTGCAGCTGATGCATGAGCTGGCCGAGCGCCTGGCGCGGGCCAGCGGCGAGGCGCGCCAGGCCAGCAGCCTGGCGGGCGCGGCGGCCGGCACGGCGGGCGAGGGTGCGGCCGTGGTGCGCGCCGTGGTGCAGCGCATGGGCGAGATCGCCGAAAGCTCGCAGCGGGTGCAGACCATCGTGGGCCTGATCGACACCCTGGCCTTCCAGACCAATATCCTGGCCCTCAATGCCGCGGTGGAGGCCGCACGCGCCGGCGAGCAGGGGCGCGGCTTTGCCGTGGTGGCGGCCGAGGTGCGCAATCTGGCGCAGCGCAGCGCCGAGGCGGCACGCGAGATCCGCGTCCTGATCGGCAGCGCCGGCGAGCGCGTGCATTCCGGGCGCGAGCTGGTGGAGCAGGCCGGCCACACCATGCAGCGCATCGTGGAGGGCGTGAGCCAGGTGCAGCGCCTGATCGACACCCTGGCCGAGGGCGCGGGCCAGCAGCACGAGGGCGTGTCGCGGGCGCAGCAGGCCGTGGGCCAGCTGGACCTGATGACGCAGCAGAACGCGGCCCTGGTGGAGCAGTCGGCCGCGGCCGCCCAGTCCCTGCACGAGCAGGCCCAGCGCCTGGCCGGGGTGGCGGGGCGCTTCTCGGTCTGAGGCGGGCGCCTCAGACCGGCGTGCCCAGCTGCGGCAGGGGCAGGCCTTCCATGGGCTTGACCTCCTGCAGCGAGAAGCTGGTGCGCACCATCTTCACGCCCGGCAGGCGGCGCAGCTTGTGCTGCATCAGATTGGAGTAGGCGTCCAGGTCGGCGGCCACCACGATCAGGACGAAGTCCTCCGGGCCGCTCACGCCGTGGCAGGTCACCACCTCGGGGATCTGGCGCACCGCGCGCTCGAAGTCCAGGGAGTGGCTCTCGTCCTGCCCCTCGATGCTGATGGTCACGAAGGCCATCACCCCGTAGCCCAGAGCGCGCCGGTCCAGGCGCGCCTGGTAGCCGGCGATCAGGCCGGCGTCTTCCAGGCGCTTGACCCGCCGCCAGCAGGGCGATTGCGACATCTGGGTCAGCTGCGCCAGCTCCGAGGTGGTGAGCCTGGCGTTGTTCTGCAACGCCTCCAGCAGGGTCCGGTCGGTGGCATCGAACTCAACGCGCATAAGTTTTCCTGTTGGTGTGAGTTGGTGGAACAAATATACCCACAAACAGGCTTGCTAGGGTTAGCGATTGGATTGCAAATTGATGTCAGTGCATAGACTGGCCTCGTTGTATACATGAAACGGGCTCCGCATCCAGCGCCCCGACGAGTCAAACCATGAGTGCCCATTCCCTGTCTTCTCCCCTGAGCCGTGCCGCCTGCGAGGCCCTGGATGCCCAGGACCCGCTGAGCAGCGCCCGCGAGCGCTTTGCCCTGCCGCAGGGCGTGATCTATCTGGACGGCAACTCCCTGGGCGCCCTGCCGCGCGCCGTGCCGCCGCGCCTGGCCCGCGCCGTGGACGCGGAATGGGGCGAGGGCCTGATCCGCTCCTGGAACGATGCCGACTGGTATCCGGCGCCGCAGCGCGTGGGCGGCCAGATCGCCCGCCTGGTGGGCGCCGAGCCGGACGAGGTGATCGTGGCCGACTCCACCTCCATCAATCTCTTCAAGGTGCTGGTGGCCGCGCTGCGCCTGCGCCCGGGCCGCCGCCTGATCCTGGGCGAGAACGCCAACTTCCCCACCGATGCCTATATCGGGGCCGGCGTGGCCGAGCTGATGCAGGCCGAGTGGCTGGCCGTGGACAGCGCCTCGGTGCTGGAGACCCTGGAGCGCCGCGGGGCCGAGGTGGCCATCGTCAGCCTCACCCATGTGAACTACAAGAGCGGCCGCGTCTACGACATGGCCGCCATCACCCGCAAGGCCCACGAGGTGGGCGCCCTGGTGGTCTGGGACCTCTGCCACACGGCCGGCGCCATGCCCTGCGGGCTCAATGCCTGCGAGGCCGACTTCGCCGTGGGCTGCGGCTACAAATACCTCAACGGCGGCCCCGGCGCGCCGGCCTTCGTCTACGTGGCGCGGCGCCACCAGGAGGCGGTGCGTCAGCCCCTGACCGGCTGGCACGGCCATGCGCGGCCCTTCGCCTTCGGCCAGGACTACGCGCCCGCCCCCGGCATCGACCGCATGCTGGTGGGCACCGCCTCGCAGCTGGGCCTGATCGCGCTGGAGGCCGCGCTCACCGCCTTCGAGGGCGTGGACCTGCAGCAGCTGCGCGCCAAGAGCGTCTCGCTCACCGAGACCTTCATCCGCCTGGTGGATCAGGAGCTGGCCGAGTTCGGCTTCGGCCTGGCCACGCCGCGCAGCGCCATCGAGCGCGGCAGCCAGGTCTCGCTCACCCATGAGCAGGGCTACGCCATCGTGCAGGCCCTGATCGCCCGCGGCGTGATCGGCGACTTCCGCGCCCCCGACATCCTGCGCTTCGGCTTTGCCGCCCTCTACATCAGCCATGCCGATGTCTGGGACGCGGTGGCCAGCTGGCATGAGCGTTATGTGAATGAGCGCATAAGCGCTGGTGCCGCCTTCGGCATGCTGATGAATGTGCACAGCAGCGACACGCTCAAGAGCTGGGCCGAAAAGCTGGCTCGCCAGCATCGGCCACAAGATCCTCTGGCGCTACCGGCGTTCATGGCACCCCGTCCCGCGGAGTCGGTCCAGCCGCCCGCGGCCAACGGCGTTGAGGCTCGTGGCCAGTCTGAGGCCAGTCCGCAAGCTCCCCAGTCGGTCGAAGACCATCCGCTTTACCGCAAGCTGGAATGTGTGAAATGCCATTCAAAGATCAGCTATGCCGAGGGCAAGTTCTGCTGGAACAACCCCAGGCGGTTCGGCGGGCTGCAATTCTGCCGCGCGCATCAAGCGGAGGCTGTATGAACGCAGCTACCCAGCGCGAGCAGGTACTTGCAGAGGTCGATCAGATTCGGCGAGCGCTGCGGCGCGGCGTCTATGCGCCTCACAAGCCATTGATGTGTTGATTTCCGGCAAGAACTGACCCTCTACCGTCACTGATTTCCGTTCAAACTGACCCACGTATGAACCCTAGCCTGCCGCAAATTGCGGCAGGAGTATTGGAGTGATTGACGTGGCGACACTAAGTGTCATCAGGCGATGGGCCCTGCGTGAGCAGCTGTCCATCCGCGAGATAGCCAAACGCACTGGCTTATCTCGCAACACCATCAGGAAGTACCTGCGCAGCGGCGACAAGGAACCGTCGTACGCCAAGCGCGAGAGCGTGAGCCGGCTCGATCCTTTCGCGGACAAGCTGGCCCAGCGCCGACCGCAGTCGGTCGACAAACTCGGGCGTGGGCGGGCCTTTGGCGCCGGCCTCCAGGGCTGAGATGTAGCTCTGCTCGTAGCCAATCCGTTCCGCCAACTCGACCTGGCGGACGCCGTGTCGCATGCGTAGCTCATGCAAGAAGTGCGAGAACGGACTCATGATGGCCGTCGATTCTGGCCACTCGTTCATATCAACGCAACTGGAAATTCTCCTTTGAAATCAAAGTGTTATAGATCGCACATGCAATCTTCTGCGTTTTGCAATGCGCGCCAAGTCAAGTTGCCGTCCAGGTCGGACGACCGCTCGTCGGTGAGCGCCCGCAACCCTTGAGCCCGCATACAGCGGCACGCCGGCCCTGCTCGCTGACGTGGCCTCTGGCCCTGGACGACAGTAATATCATTTGATAGCCCGAAAACCGGCGGAACAATTGGCATCCGTCGAGCAAGACCGGAGGAGGTTGTGTCAGATCCCACTCGTCCCTTCCTCGTGGTGTACGTTGCGTGGCATCCCGGCTTTCCCGATGGCGCCGGTATTGCCGAGGCGATTCGCGGTCACTTCCGTCGCGAGCTTTACGAGAACGTGGCTGGCGGCACAGGCCTCAGCGTCGTCTTTCGTTCGTTGCCGCCTCCGGGCCGTGCTGTACCACTTGAAATTAACTTCACTGAGGCGCATGCCACGGCCATCGTCATCTTGGCCGACAGCGTTCTTGCCGCAGACGCGCCGTGGCTGGCGTATGCACGCTCGCTCGGGGAACAAGCCGAAGCGACGGGATTGCACGTACGAACGTTTCCTGTCGCCATAGACCACGCCGTTCTCGCGCCGCTCAACATGACCGAGCAGGCGCTTCGATGGGATCAGTGGGACGGCGACCTGCAGACGCGCACTAAACAGCTTCTCAGCGAGCTGACGTACGAATACTGCCGCATGCTTCGGCACTTCCTGGAGCACCTGCGGCGTCCTGACGAGGACGAAGCCGCGCTCGAAGCGTACCTCCGCAAAGTTCAGATTTTCCTGAGTCATTCGAAGCATGACGATTCGGGCGAACGAGTCGCCCGGTTGGTTCGCGATCGCCTTCACGCTGGCCACGGGCTCGCCAGCTTTTTCGATGTGCACGACATCCCGGCTGGGCTGCGCTTTCACAAGGTGCTGCTGCAACAGGTCCGGGTGAGCGCGATGGTCGCGATCCACACCGACACCTACTCGTCACGAGAGTGGTGCCGCAAAGAGGTCATCGAGGCCAAGCGCCACAACGTTCCTCTGGTCGTCGCAAACTGCATCAGCAACCTAGATGAGCGCGGCTTCCCCTACATGGGCAACGTTCCGGTGGTGCGCCTCGATCCCGATGGCCCAGATCGGCTCAACATCGTCATCGCTCGGTTGCTCGACGAGGTGCTTAAGGACTTTTTGTGGCGGTGTCGGGTCGCGCTCTCAGCCGCGCCAGCCGACCCCGCAGTCCTTTTCATTCCAAGGCCGCCGGAACTGATCACATTGGCAGCGCTACCTCCCGAGGCCGATGTGCCCGCCCCGATCATCGTGTATCCCGATCCGCCATTGAGCGCGGAGGAGGAACGCCTCTTTGCCGAGATTGCCCCGCGCGTCCAACTCCGCAGCCTCACGGAATGGCTCTCAGGCGCTGTGCGATGAGTTACCAAGAAGTGCTTCGGAACCACGTGGTCGCCGTGTCAGCGTCGGAGAGCCCTGACATGGGCTACCTTGGGCTGAGCGAAAAGCACCTCCAGGACGCGATGGCGGAGCTTGCCCGGCATCTCCTCGCACTGGGCGCACGTCTCAGCTATGGCGGCGATCTTCGAGCCGGGGGCTTCAGCGAGCTTCTCTTCGAACTGGTGCAGCGGCACAGGCGAGATGTCGACGAGGACTCGCCGGTCGGAATCACCAACTTCTTAGCTTGGCCCGTTCACCTTCGGATGCCGTTCGCGGACGTCGATCGAGCTACGGCCGAATTGAGGGGCATCGCCGAACTCGTCTGCCTTGACGAGAACGGCAGGCGTATGTCGTTGCGGTCCCGGCAGCAGATCCAGGAAAGAGAGCCGTCCGCCGCAGAATGGAACGACGGCCTAACTGCGATGCGGCGTGCCGTTCAGGCTGAGATTCACGCGCGCATCGTGCTGGGAGGACGCGTCGAGAACTTCAAGGGCTCAATGCCCGGCATCGCTGAAGAGTCTCTCGTCTCGCTCGAATCGGGCGCCCCCCTTTTCGTGCTCGGTGGGTTTGGCGGATGTGCACGAGACGTTGCCGAGACACTCGGCCTGGCCGACCCGTGGGCGCCCTTGAACCGGGCTTGGCCTGAACGCTCTGCCTTTTCAAAGTTCGGGCCTGACAGCTTGAACAACGGCCTCACAGTGGCTGAGAACCGAATCCTCGCGACGACTCCTCATATTGACCAGGCCATCATCCTGATCCTGAAGGGCCTCGTTGGCATTGACGCTTAGATACAAGCCGCGCTATGGTTTCCATGCGTCCACAGACGGCGCAAGGGAGAGAACATGGCAAAAGACATCAAGAACGTCTTCATCTCGCACATACATGAAGACGACGCAGGCCTCGGGAAACTCAAGTCTCTTCTTGAAACGAATGGCCTGACCATACGCGATTCATCAATTAACTCCTCCAATCCGAATAACGCGAAGAATCACGACTACATAAAATCGTCGATTCTTGCGCCCCAAATTGATTGGGCGGGTACGTTGATCGTCTATGTTTCCCACAACACCAAGGATAGTGAATGGGTGAACTGGGAAATCGAGTACGCCGCCAAGAATGACAAGCGAATCGTCGGCGTCTGGGAACACGGCGCGAAGGACTGCGAACTTCCCTCGGCGCTCAAAGAGTACGCTGACGCCGTCGTTGGATGGCATGGCAATTCGATCATCGATGCTATCAATGGGAAAGATAGCTGGGAGAATCCGGACGGAGGGCCTTGTGACCCGGTTCCGATCAAGCGCCACCGCTGCTGAGGTGGACCGTGAAACTGCATTCCTACGTAGTTCGCTACGACAGTGGATTCGCGCCTAACCCGTTCTATGGATATTGCACACTTGCCACGTGTAAACCGCCAATCCGCAAGAGTGCTGCCGTAGAAGACTGGATTGTTGGCTGCGGCAGCAACGATAGGAGCGTCCGTCGTGGAGGACACATCGTCTACGCGATGCGGGTGACGGATGCGCTGGACTTTCGCGCGTACGCTGCGGACCCCCGCTTCCATCAAAAAATTCCGTATCGCCGGGGAAGCCGAAAGCAGAGCTGCGGGGACAACATCTACTTCCGCAATGCCACCGACACTGGCTGGCTTCAACGCGACTCCTTTCACAGCAAGGAGGATGGCAGCTGGAATCCTGATCACGTCAAACGTGATACCGGTGTGGACCGTGTCCTTGTCAGTGACGACTTTGTCTATTTTGGTGGGTACGGCCCCGAGTTTCCAGAGAGTCTTCGAAACTTTCACGGGTTAGATGTTTGCAAGTCCGGCCGTGGGGTCTCCTCTTTTGGAGACCCAGAGCTTATCGCCCAGTTTGTTCATTGGATTCGATCACTAAAGGTCTCTGGGTATCAATCGGCGCCCTTCGAATGGAGAATGCTTCGTGGCTAGCGACGCAAATCACCCAAGCGGTTCCATAGTGCTTGCGAAGTACGCGGCCGATGTCCTTCCCACAGATGTCCTGCCTCCAGACGACCTCAATCGCGCGCTGATGGGGCTCTACGGTGAAGTCGGTGGAATAATGTCCTCCGCCAAGAAACATGTGAGGGAGGGTGACGCGTACCCTGGCTTCAAGCGAGCGGCCGAGGAAGAGTTTGGCGACACCCTCTGGTACTTCAATGCGGTGTGTCGGCGCGTCGACGCGTCCTTGGAGCAGATCTTCGCCGAAGCAGCCAATGGGTCGTCCTTCGCGACAACGTGTGCGGCAAGCGATGCCTCCCCGGGCGCTGTGGCTCACGTCGCGACCCCCGTCAATGGCGAAAGTATCGATGAGTCGTTGTTTCGTCTGGGTCTCTGCGCTGCAGAGCTACTTCGCACCCCAGATCAGCTATGGGATGACGGGCGGCCAAAGCTTGTCGAATTTGCCCGCGCCTACCTCAAAGCGCTTCATTCTTCAAACCTGATCTTCGCCGATGTTGTGCGAAGAAATATCTCGAAGACACGTGGAGCATTCATCGATCCGGATCAGAATGAGCTTCCATTGTTCGACGATGAATTTGATGAAGACGAACGCCTGCCGGTCGAATTCAGAATAAGAATAAATCAACGAAAAGCCGGAAAAAGCTATCTCCAGTGGAACAATGTTTTTATCGGAGATCCATTGACTGACAACATCGGAGATCCTGATGGTTATCGATTCCACGATGTATTTCACCTCGCGCATGCTGCGATACTGCACTGGTCGCCGGTATTCCGAGCTCTGATAAAGCAGAAGCGAAAAAGTAAAGGTCGCTTCGATGAGGAGCAGGATAGCGGGCGCGCGATCGTGGTTGAGGAAGGCCTGACAGCATGGATTTTCATGAGGGCCAAGGAACTCAACTATTTCGATGGTCAGACAAAAGTTTCATTTGACATTCTGAAGACTATCGAGGACTTCACTTCAGGGTACGAAGTTTCCCTATGTCCTCTAAAGCAGTGGGAGCGCGCTATACTTGACGGCTATGCGGTGTTCCGCCAAGTTCGTGACGCCAAAGGTGGTTGGGTTATCGGGAACCGCGAGAAGAGAACGATTTCCTTTGAACCTCTATGACTGAAGCCAAGCTCCACTCGTTTGTGGAAAGAATTGCAGCCGAGCAATTCGAAAATTGCTTCAACCCGTACGCCGACAAATGCCCGGTTCACGATGCAATCGATGCTCCCCTCAAGAGGGCAAAGACCCTCTCTCGCTTAGTTGAGCGGGCGGAGCGCTCCGAGGTCGATGCCATCTGGATCGGGCGTGATTTGGGCTATCGCGGAGGACGACGTACTGGGTTGGCGCTCACCGATGATGTGCACATTGCGGAACACCTCGCCAGGTGGGGACTGACGGCGAAGAGACCGACCATCGGCGAAGTGGTTGCCGAGCGTACGGCGGCTGTGATTTGGCAGATGCTGAGCCAGACGCAGCTGAACGTCTTCTTGTGGAATGTCTTCCCACTTCATCCGCACGAGCCTGGCAACCCGTTCAGCAATCGCCAGCACAACGCTTCGGAGCGACGCTTTGGGGAAGATGCTCTTGCCGCGCTCATTGCGCTCTTGCGGCCCAAACGCGTTGTATGCATCGGCAACGACGCATACAACGCGCTAGGCCGCCTCCAAGGCACCATCCCGACACTGGCCGTTCGGCATCCCAGCTATGGGGGTCAAACGCAGTTCGTCAAGCAGATCAGCGCGCTCTATGGGATCGAGCCGCGCGGCCAACGCGCGCTCTTTTAGCGGCGACCAAAGATCGAGCGACGTCCCATCAGAGGGACGGCCAAAAGGCCGGCATCTGCCGGCTTTCGTTTTCGTGGCTGGGCTTTAGGCACGTTCGTGCCTCCGAGCATGGCGGGATATCTCAAATACCGCGTCAGCATCTTTGCACGAACTTGGCGAGCCTCTCACTTTCTGTGTCACCCGACAAGACAAATGTGGTCGATAGCAAAGATCTGCCGACGGCCTCTATGCCCAACAAGGACTTAGCGCGCATCTGATCCCAGAGTTCTGCCGCTATCCCAGGCAAACATCTGCCGTTCTTTGGGATGGCACACGCAGACAACTGCCGTATCCGTCCGGCCAACTCACCTTGAACGGCCCGTGGCCGGCAGCCAGGATGGTGCCCACCAAACAAGTTAGGTGGACACCATGTCAGACGCCAAGCCGGCCAGCCGCCGACGTCACGATGCAG
>Ga0233424_10000651_pt1 | contig 40692 bp, 35 predicted proteins | sample Watercolumn_Towu_FD_181011 | JGI IMG/M metagenome (GOLD analysis project Ga0233424, IMG submission 181011) | Freshwater microbial communities from Lake Towuti, South Sulawesi, Indonesia - Watercolumn_Towuti2014_125_MG | ecosystem: Environmental > Aquatic > Freshwater > Lake | place: Indonesia...
GATTCACAGCGCGGAGGTCTTTGACCTCCGTACCACACAAAAAAACCAGACCACACACGTCCTCCGACAACTCAACCCTCCCACCAGAACATACACCGCACCCCACGACCCTCCAGGTCGTGGGGTGTTTTTTTAAAAGAAAGCCAGCGGGTTCGTCGCGAACCAAGTATTAATTGGTCAATCAGGGCGAGGCGATGTCGAGTACTCAATCGCGCGTTGGCAGAAATGTAATCGCCCGTGCGCCGCAAGTGACGATAAGTCGGATACGGTCACTCAACCGCGAGTCTGCTGTGCATCTCGCCGTCCTCACGGTCCTGACTTCATGGCCACATTGATTGGGATTTGCCTCCTTTCGTCATTCGCGGTGTCGTTCTCAACGACAGCTGCGATGCGGCGGATCGGACCTCGTTTGGGCCTGATTGACCATCCGGATGCAAAGAGGAAGGTGCACAGTGCGCCAACTCCGCTTGGTGGAGGCGTTGGAATCTGGGCGGGAATTGCACTTCCGATGGCGGCGGCCCAGGCAGTCGTTTGGTGGATTTCGTCCCTCGATTCCATTCCAGGTTGGATGCCGACGGAAATCACGCCGCTGTTGGGAGGCATTTCACTGAGAGCACGCGAAGTCTGGTCGATTTTCGGTGCTGGCACAGTCGTCTTTCTGCTTGGACTGTTGGATGATCGATTGACGCTCGGCTGGCGACCGAAATTGGTCGTTCAATTAATTGTCGCGGGACTGCTCGTTTCGGCGGGAATACGAGCCACGGTATTTGCGAAGGCGGAGTGGATTGGCGTCGTCCTGTCCGTGATTTGGTTCGTCGTGCTCATCAACGCGTTCAACTTTCTCGACAACATGGACGCATTGTCATCCGGAGTTGGTCTGATTGCCTCAGCGATGTTCACGATCGTCATGCTAACCGGCACCGCAGAGCCACGGTGGTTTGTTGCGTCTTGCCTCCTGATCCTTTGTGGATCACTTGCTGGGTTTCTCGTGCACAATTGGCCACCAGCCCGCATTTTCATGGGTGACTCCGGAAGTTGTTTGATTGGCTTGGTGTTGGCGAGTCTGACAATCGTCGGCACGTTCTTCGAGTACGGGCACTCTCCGGGAAAACATGTGCTGTTGGCTCCATTGTGCATTCTCGCGGTTCCACTTTACGATTTCTGTTCCGTCGTCGTAATACGGTTGCTGCAGGGGCGCAGTCCGTTCCATGCCGACAAGCAGCATTTTTCCCATCGCCTCGTCGAACTTGGCCTCAGTCGATCGCACGCAGTCCTAACAGTGCATTTGGTCACGCTAACCACCGGGATGGGGGCGTTGCTTCTGTACGAAGTCAAAACCTGGAGCGCCGCTTTATTGATTATGGGATTGATCGGTTGCGAGTTGACAGTCATCGCCATTTTGGAAACGGCGGGGAGAAGGAAAGCGTCCGGATCATGAAGCCTGACACACATCGCCACAAAGACGAGGCAGATTGGTCCACACAGCTGCTTGCCGGAGTCATCGCGGCACTGTTGATATCGCGGTGGCTCGTTCCAACGGAATCAACCGCACTCGGCGAAACGCTGGGGTTACTCCAGGCCACCCTGGCAATCGGATTGATCCGTGCCGTCGAATCTCTGTGGAGAGATCGACCGACAATACATTGGCGCCTTAGCGACACGGGAGTGTGCTTGCTCGTAGCCGGGCACGTTACCGCTACTCTTGTGTTGTTGTCCCAAACCGGGGACAAGCGATCGGCGGTCAATCTGGCTTGGGAATGGATCGGGATTGCCGTCCTCTGGTTTCTTCTGCGCGCGACGACGGCTACGCACGTTCAGCGTGCGCAGTTGGGCACATTGTTGTTGGCGACGTCGAGCATGCTCGCCGCGTTCGGTATCTGGCAACACTACGTTTGGTACGAAGATCACATTCGAATCTATGAGTTGCCGCGAAATGAATTGGATGTCCTGCTGGCCGCATCGGAACCGCGATCCGCCCGCGACCTTCATGGCATTCAGCGACTCGAACAGCGCTTGATCTCACTCGGCGTGCCGCCGGAGTGTCTCAAAGGACCGGGTCGGAAGGGGTTCGAATCGCGGTTGCTTCACAGCCGTGAACCACTCGGTGCCTTTGCATTGACGAATTCCCTCGCAGGGCTTCTCTTGCCACACTTGGTCATCGGGTGCGTGATAGTCGTCACAACGTGGCGCAGCGGCGGGAAGTGGTCACTGGTGGCGCTCGGCACGCTGCTGCTGGGGGCAATTGCCTTTTGTCTGATCCTGACCAAATGTCGCACTGCCTATGTAGGATTGATGGTTGGAGTAGCTTTCTGGTTTTGTTATCGCTGGTGGTTTGGTGACGCCGGAGAAGCAACCGGCTCGGTCTCCAAGGTCCGACGTGGATGGATGATGGCCTTGGGACTTGGAGCCTTCGTTGTGGGGGCAGGAACTCTGGTCGGATTCGCGGTTCAATCCGGAGGGCTGGATTGGCTTGTGCTGGCTCAGGCGCCGAAGTCACTCAAGTATCGAATTGAGTACTGGTCCGGCACTTGGGACGTCTTGACGGCTCGCACGCAGAACTGGCTCGTCGGGATCGGGCCCGGCAACTTTCGACAGCATTACCTGCGATTCAAGCTGCCGGAATCAAGCGAAGAGATCGCGGACCCGCATCAATTGTTGCTCGATGTCTGGGTCAATGGCGGGTTGCTCGGTGTAACGGGCCTGCTGGTGCTGCTCTGGACCATCTTGCGACTGCTGACTCCCCAAGCGACCAGATTCGTCCAGCACGCTCCCGACTCCTGTCGTATCCACAACGGATCCGGTTCGCAGTCGATGCCACTGCGGAACGCAATTCTTCTGGCAGGACTTTTGGCCGTAGCGGCCGGAGTCTGGCTGTCCGTGCCGAAGGAATTGGTTGCGATTGGCTTGCTCATCGTTTGGGGCGCTGCAGCGGCTGTCTGGTTGCAAACGCAGAAGTTGGACCTCTCTGATCGACGACAAAACTGGACCATTGGTATTGCGCTACTTGCACTCGTCATTCATCTGGTCGGGGCCGGTGGAATAGCCATGCCCGCAATCACCGTCACGTGCCTCGCATGGCTGTGCCTTGGTGAAGGAACGGATGATCCCGCGAGTGAGCGTGATCCTGCCAGCGCAAAGCCATCCCTGCCGTCCAGGTGGCGTCCATTGGCGGTCGTTTCACTAATGGTCATCCTGAACGTCGCTTGCTTTTTCTCGGCGACGAAACCAGTGGGCGACCGCCGGGCCTTGGAGGAGTCTGCGATGACGGCGGTATCGGCGGATAACAATTTCGCGCTGGCTGAATCGCGACTCCGGCGTGCGATCGAAGCCGACCGGTGGTCGCCCGATCCGCGGCAAAAACTGGGCGATCTTTTGTTCCGTCGCTGGTTAACGCAACCCGAATCACCGGATGCCTGGGTCGCCGGTGTCGAAGCCTATCGCGAAGCGATCGGCCGCGATCCGCGTCAGCCCGGACTGCACCGAGCCCTTGGCCGATGGCAGGCGATGCGCTTCGAGAAAACACGCGATGTTCAAGATGCCATCGCTGCAGTGCAGGCTCTGTCGATTGCGGCGGAGCTGTATCCGAACAGTCCCGGGATTCAAGCCGACTTGGCGGAGGCGGCCGCGGCGGCAGGACATCGCGATCGTGCCATCGAGGCCAGTCAGCGGGCTTTGCAATTGGACCTCATTTACCTGCAGGCCAAACATACCGACAAGCTGCTCGACACAAAGCAGCGACGTCGACTCGAAGAGATGCAGAGTCTACCGAAGGTACAGAGCTCGAATTGACCGGCAGAATACGGCACCTAGAATGGAGTCCGAAATCATTGGCCGACGATTGTTCGTGGCCGCGAGGCAGCGATTCAACAAGGAGTGACGGGCATGCGATTAGGAGTTTACGTCCTGGCGATTCTGATTGGATTGGGTTCGGTGTTCGGGGCACTCTGGGTGATGGAACGAATCTCGCACCCGGCGAGTGGCCAATCGACGACAAAAGTGACTTCGCCGTCAATTCCCACCAGCGGACCACATCCGAAGGTGGTCGTGGACGCGACAGAGTTCGACTTCGGCACGATGGTTCTGGGGGAATCGAGCAGCCACACCTTTATCATTCGAAACGAGGGAGAAGTCCCTCTGGAGCTGATCAAGTTGCCGGCGACTTGCCAATGCGTCGTCGGTGACCTCCCGGACGGAAAGGTTCCGCCGGGAGGGCAGGTCGACGTTACGCTGACTTGGACGCCGAAGGCACGCGCGCCAGAGTTTCGACAAATGGCACCATTCAAAACCAATGATCCCGACAACCGCGAAATCCAGTTGCAGATCAAGGGAAAGGTGGACGTGCTGTACGACCTGCTTCCGCCGGACGCCTGGAGCTTCCCAGATGTGCCAGAGAACCAATCCGTCAGTCAGCAGGGGATCCTCGTTTCTCCGATTCTCGACGAGTTTGAAGTCGAATCGGTCGTGCCGTCCAAATCCAGCATCGAACACGAGGTCGTTCCGCTCGACAAAGAAGAGCTCGCGACCGTCAACGCGAAGTCGGGATACCGTATCAAAGTCACCTTGAACCCTGACAAGGGAATTGGCCCCTTTGCAGAAACGGTAACGATCACTGCCAAGGGCAAGAGCGGCGGCCCGCATTCACGCGTCGTCAATCTCGTTGGACAGCGACTCGGCCCGGTGCGAATCACGGGGCCTGCCTGGCAGGAAGAGTCAAACGCGTTGAGCCTGGGTCAATTCGACGGCACGAAAGGAAAGAAAATCACATTGCAGTTGTTTGTGCGTGGCGAAGGAGCGCACGATTTCCAGTTCGTCAAGAAGTCGATTGATCCCGAGGCGCTCAAGGTGGAGCTGCTAAAGGATGAAAAATTCAAATCGCAGGGATCCTCCCAACGCTACCTGTTGACGTTTGAAGTGCCACCCGGTACGAAGGGCAACCGGGTGGGAGATAAGGCCGCCGTGGTGAAGGTGGAGACGAACCATCCGAAGGTGCCCGAGTTAACGCTCTACGTGCACTACCTTGCCTTCTGACAGTTGGTTCCGCGGCGACGCGGCACCATCGGGTCACGCCCAAGTCGAAGCCGTCGCGATTTCTGCCCGTGTGACTGAAAGGATTGAAAGCGATGTCCAGACGGGCAGCGATTCTGGTTGTAGGTTTGGTTGGTCTGGGTGGGACGTTGGCGGCGCTGCCACCAGATCCCAACACGGGACACGAGGCGGCCGTCGATCCTGCGGTCGATACCCAAACCGCGCAGACCGACTCGTACCAGGTCGCTGTAGCCGATCCTGTGCAGTCACAGCCGCCGAAACCGCTCTTCGAAGGTTGGACGAAACCCGCCGCGGTGTTTCTGTTGACCGGTCAGCAGCATGGCTACATCGAACCGTGCGGTTGTGCCCTCGTTCAACTCGGTGGCGTTTCCCGGCGTGCGAACCTGATCAAACAGATTGAAAATCGCGGCTGGCAGGTCGTTGGGCTGGATGTCGGAGGCGTCGCGAGCGAACGCCACTTCCGCAAGCAGTCCCAAATGAAGTTCGAAAAACAACTCGCCGCACTGCAATCGATGAGGTATGCTGCCGTCGCGCTCGGTGTCGAAGAGCTGCGAGTGGGACCGGCGGATTACCTGCTGGGTGTCGGCGTCAATCTCGGCGACATGCCGTTCCTGTCCGCCAACGTTGTGCTGCTCGGTTCGCCGGACGTTGGCACCCCGATCCCGAAGAAACTGGTCGCGGTCGGAAATGTGAAAGTCGGCGTGACCGCGATCTTCGGCCAAAGCCTCAAGCCGGAGGTGCTCCCGGCAAACGCACCGGCCAACGGCGACATCACGATCACCGATCCGGTGGCGGCTCTGCGAAAGGTCCTCTCCGGGATCGACAAGGATCGCCCCGACTTGCGAGTGCTGCTCTCGCACGCCAAGCTCGACGAATCGAAGAAGCTCGCGGAAACGTTTCCTGACCGGTTTGATTTCATCCTGAGCGCCGGCGGCCCGGAAGACCCCGAAGCCAAGCCGATCCGCATCGGCAAGACGTTGCTCATCACCACCGGAGCCAAAGGCAAGCACGTCGGCGTGCTGGGCTTCTACCCGAACGATGCGCCACAACGCTTCCGGTTTGAACTCGTTGACATGGACCCCGACCGGTTCAAGAACACGCCCGAGATGGACGACATCATGCGGCAATACCAGGACGAACTGAAGTTGAATGACCTGGTGACTCGCGAACGGGCGATCGCGCACCCGACCGGATCGACGTTCGTCGGCGCGGCGATTTGCGGCGAGTGCCACACCAAATCGTACGCCAAGTGGAAAACCACTCGGCATGCGCATGGCTACGACAGTCTCGTCGAAGGGCGACCGGAGCAGAAGAACCGTTGGGTGTCGCGTATCCACGATCCGGAATGCCTCGCCTGCCACGTGACCGGTTGGGACACGAAGCAATTTCAGCGATACGATTCCGGCTTCCTTAACACGGAGAAAACGCCGCTACTCAAGGGGAACCAGTGCGAGAACTGCCACGGACCCGGCAGCAAGCACGTGGCCGCGGAACGTCAGTTCAAGAAGGACAAGAAAGAGACCGACCTACTGCTGACGCTGCGCGAGGAGCGGCACCTCGACCTCGAACTGGCCAAGCAGCGAGTGTGCTACAGTTGCCACGATGGCGACAACAGCCCCGGCTTTGATTTCAAAAAGTATTGGGTGCAGATCGCACACCCCGGCAAAGATTGACCTCGCCTGCTCCTCGCACCAACTGGAGTCTCCATGCCTCGCCAAGCCGCGTTCTGGATTTCGTTGGCTCTGTTTTCGTTGTGCATCGCCCGCGTAGACGCCGGATCGTGGCCGCAGTTTCGCGGGGCAAGCACCGGGCGTGACGATTCGGCCGCGAAGCTTCCCGAAAAAATCGGGCCGAGCGAGAGCGTGGTGTGGAAGGTCGCGCTGCCGCCGGGGCATTCATCGCCGGTCGTGTTCGGCGACCGCATCTTTGTCACCGCTGTGCGCGACCAACGCCTGTTCACGATCGGTCTCGATCGCGACTCCGGCAGGGTGCTGTGGGAAGCCGAGGCCCCGCACGAAACGCTCGAACCGATCCACCGGATCGGTAGCTACGCCCAATGCAGCGCGGCGACGGATGGCGAACGGGTCGTGACCTTTTTCGGATCGTGCGGCCTGTTCTGCTACGACCGCGATGGCAAGCTGCTCTGGAAGCGCCCGATGGGCCCCTTCAAAAACGATTTCGGTGCGGGCAACTCGCCACTCATCGAAGGCGATCGCGTGATCGTCTGCCAGGATCACGACACCGATTCATTTCTCGCGGCGTACAACAAGCACACCGGCGAAGTCGTCTGGCACGTAGACCGTTCGGAATTTCTGCGGAACTACTGCTCGCCCGTCATCTGGACCGTCGGCGGAAAGAAACAGATTGTTGTTGCCGCCACATTGCGAGTCGTTGGTTACGACATCGACATGGGCAAGGAACTTTGGACCGTGCGCGGCGTCTCGCGGACAGTTTGCATGACTCCGGCGGTGGCTGACGACGGAACGCTGATCGTCGCCGGCTGGTCTGCCGGTGGCGATCCGGGCGAGGAGATCCGGCTCGACCCATTTGCCGTCTACGCCGCCGAGATCGATAAGGACAAGAACGGCTCGCTCGAAAGCGCGGAGGTCCCCGACGGTCCCGTGAAAATGCGGTTCTCGCAGATCGACCGAGACAAGTCGGGGGACATTTCGCGAGCCGAGTACGACTACTTCCGCGGCCTGTTCGAGAAGTCGAAAAACGTCGTCATGGCGATCAAACCGGGACCCGTCGGCGATGCGTCGGAGACGCACGTGCTGTGGAAGTATTCGAAGGTCGTCCCGTTTTGTTCGTCGCCCCTCGCGTATCGCGGTCAGGTTTTCACAGTCAAGGACGGAGGAATCCTCTCCAGCCTCGACGCGGCGATCGGCAAGCCGACGAAGCAGGGCCGGCTGTCGGCCACCGGCGAATACTACAGCTCCCCGGTGGCCGGAGACGGCAAGGTGTTCCTGCTGAGCCGGGATGGGAAGCTGACGGTTGTCAGTGCGAGTTCCGAGTGGCAAGTGCTGCACACCGCGGACTTCAAGGAAGAGGTCTACGGCACGCCGGCACTGCTCGACGGCAAGATTTATCTGCGCACGAACGGGCACCTGTACTGCTTCGGGGCGAAGTGATCGTGCTCGCTCGTGACGCAGTTGGCTCGTCGTTATACTGCACTCGATCAACGAGGGACGTTCGCCGGCGCGTGCTCGGCGAGTAATCCAATCTGGCTGGAGGTTAACATGCTGAGACGAATCATTGGAACGTGTGTGACGATCGGAGTGGCAACCATCATGGCAGGCAGCAGCATTGCGGCAGAACTCAAGGTGGGCGATCCCGCCCCCGCGTTCGAACTCAAGGGAAGCGACGGCAAGACGTACAAGCTGTCGGATTTCAAAGACAAGCAGGCGGTCGTGATCGCCTGGTTCCCGAAGGCCTTCACCGGTGGTTGAACGGCCGAGTGCAAATCGCTCCGTGAGAGCGGCAAGGCCCTGCGGGAATTAAACGTCGCGTATTTCACCGCGAGCTGCGATCCGTACGACGGCGAGAAAGGCAACAAGGCGTTCGCCGAATCTTTGATGCTGGACTATCCGATTCTGAGCGACCCGAACAAGAATGTCGCCGAAGCCTACGGTGTTGTCCACGAAGGCCGGCCACTACCGGAACGATGGACGATTTACATCGGCAAGGATGGCAAAGTGTTGTTCATCGACAAGATGGTCAAGGCTGGCGCGCACGGAACCGACGTGGCCGCCAAGCTGAAAGAGTTGGGAATCGAGAAGGCCAAGTAATGGCGACTCGGTCGTTGATCAACATCACGACGAACCTCGTCTTCCCGGTGGAGGCGGGGTTCGCTTCGTTGTGTCACCGCGCAGCCGACGTCTCGGTCGTTTTTGTCTCGGTGGCCGCCTGACCGGATGCGTCTCGCGGCGGCTCGGCGATAGCGGCACCTTCCATCACGAGCGAGATCTCGCGCCGTGCGGTCAGGTAGTAGACTCCTCCCACGGCCGTGACCATCAAGTTGACCACGCGAAACGCCAGCGTCGCGAGCAATCCGCCCGCCGCGCCGACAGCCCCCGCGCCGCTCGATTCCGCCAGCCGCTCGTAAAACCAGTTCACGGCCTCTTCGAGCGTTCCCAGCCCGCCGGGAGTCAGCGGAATCGCGCCGATCGTTTCCGCCATCGGCATGAAAAAGAGGTGCGTCAAGAGGTTCGGCGACCACGGCAGGAGCGCCTTCGCGCAGCAGTAAAATCCAAGGATCAACCCGCCGTGTCCGAACAGGCTGAGGAACAGCGCGGCGACGACGGCATTCGGTCGCGATTGGTACAGCGTCACCCCGTGCAACAACTCGCCGAACGGTCTGCCGACGGCGGGAAGTCGCGTCAAACTTTGAAGCCACTTCCACCGCGCGGGGACGGGATGCAGCATCACGATCAATCCGAGCAGCCCCGCAACGCTCCCCAACCAGAGCAGCGCTCGGACGGTTTCCAAATCCTTCGTCCACGCCACCTGCACCGGCAGCAGTGTGGCGATGGCTCCGACCATGAACAACGCGAGCAGACCCAGCACCCGGTCCAACACGACGGTCGCCACCGCGACGGTTCGCCGCGAGACCTGTTCGCTCGCGAGAAAGATCGCCTTGAACAAATCGCCGCCGACCGAACCGAGCGACAGGTAATTGAAAACGAGTCCCAGGAAACCCAGCCGCAGTGCGTCGCGGAATCGGAACTCGAAACCCTGCGCCCAGACGAGCAGAAACCAGCGCAGAAACGTCAGCAGCGTCGAACCGAGGACCAAACCGAACGCGACGACCAGCAGCCACCAGTTTTTCTCGTGTCCGGCCAGTTGACTCAAGCCGCCACGGTTTTGGAACAGGAGCACGCCCACGATGGCCAGCGCCATCGGCCACCTCAGCCAGCCCCACGATTTTTTCAGCCAGTTGAACAAGGTGTCGGCTTCGAGCAAGCGGAATGTTCGCGATCACAACCGCCGCGAGCGCGGCGGGCAGGGTATAGTCGAATCGGGCACCGCTCGCAAGACGGACCATCGCGGGCGTGCCGCGCGATCGTCGCCGGTTGACGTTCAGCCGCCGGACCATGATAATCCCCTCGCCACCGCCGCGAGATATTCATCAACTCCATGCGCCGCGATCTGATCACTCTTGACGATCTGACCGAGAACGAAATCCAGGCGATCTTCGTGTTGGCGGAGGATTTTTTGAAGCGGATGACGACGCCCGAGCATTCGCACCGCATCCGCGGCCGTGACCCGATCGCGCAGGACTTCGTGCTGGCGACGATGTTCTACGAAGCCAGCACCCGCACGCGGTTCTCGTTCGAATCGGCCATGCTGCGGCTCGGCGGCGAAGTGCTCTCATCCGCCGACCCGAGGACTACGTCGGCGGCCAAGGGTGAAACGATGGCGGACACCGTCCGCGTCGTTGAGAACTACGCCGATCTCATCGTGATCCGGCACCCGTGGGAAGGAGCCGTGCGTGTCGCGGCCGAATACACCGACATCCCGGTCATCAACGCGGGCGACGGCGGCCACGAACATCCCACGCAGACGCTGTGCGATCTGTTCACTCTGCAACAGGAAAAAGGGACGCTGAAAAATCAGAACGTGCTCCTGTGGGGAGACCTCAAGAACGGCCGCACAGTGCATTCGCTGGTCTACGGTCTGGCGCGATTCGGAGCGAGGATCATTCCGATGCCCGCCGAAGGACTCGGCCTGCCCGATCACGTGATCCACCGGTTGCGTCGCGACTACGACTGCATCCCCATCGAAAAGAAAGACATGGGGGACACACGAGTTCTGGACGAGTTGCCTGTCGATGTCGTCTACGTCACGCCCGACAAGCCGCATCAACGTTCGCTCTTCACCGACGTCGGTGCGGTCGAGGACCAGCACCTGCGAACGCGGCTGCCGGCCAACGCGCTGGCAAAGATCGACGCGTGTTACGTCACGCGATTGCAGAAGGAACGCATGACGACTGACGAGACGAACGGCGACTACCCAACGGTGGATACGAAATTCCTCAAGGGACGCCGGTACAAAGAAAGCCGGGTCATGCATCCGCTGCCGCGCGTCAGCGAACTGGGGTACGACCTCGATGACGATCGCCGCGCGGTCTATTTCAAACAGGCAGCGTACGGCGTCCCCGTTCGCATGGCGTTGATCGCGGCCATTCTCAATTTGAAACCCGATATTCTTGCCGCCAAACCGCCGGCGAGGCCGCTCGCCGTGTACCGCGAGCGCACGTTTCGATGCCCCAACACGCAATGCGTCACCAGTCAGGAAACCGAGCAACGTTACCTGTCGCCGCGGTTTGCGATCGTTCCCGTCGGCAATGCGTTGTTGCTCCGTTGCGCTTACTGTGAACACGAAATCACGCCGGCACTGGTTGGAACGACGTCGAGCAAACTCGTGCAGCCCAATGCCTCGCGGATGGAGACGCCTCCCGATGACATCGTGTTCTTCGCCAACGAATCCTCGGCTCAGCAGGCCGGTTACCGCCTGGCCGGTCAGCTCGCGTGAGCGGACGTGTTCAGCGAGGCAGGTCCCACGCCGGCTTGCGTTTCTGGACGAACGAGTTGAGCCCCTCGCGAGCTTCCAAGGTTTGACGGGCTAGGGCAGAGATGGTCACGGCCGCGTCGAGTTGCCGCGCAATCTGCGGCCAGGCGGCCGTGTGCAGCAAGCGCTTCGCATCGCGCACGGCACCGGGAGAACCGGCGAGGATGTTCGCGATCCAGTCGCGTTCGGTCGCGCCGAGCTGATCGGCGGGGACGACGTGGTGGATCAGGTCGTAACGCAGTGCCGTTGCCGCATCGACTTGGCGTCCGGACAGGAGCAGGTCTGACGACGCGCTCAGGCCGCAGCGATGGAACAATAGCGGCGTGATCATCGCGGCCGTGATGCCTCGCCTCGCCTCGGGGAGCCAAAACGTCGCGGTTCCCGCGGCGATGACCAGATCGCACGCGAGGACGAGCCCCAACCCTCCGGCCACCGCCGGACCTGGCAATACGGCCAGCACGGGCACGGGGAGTTCGATCAGCCGCGCGACGACATCGCGATACAGTTGCGAGTCCGATTGAAACACCGAGGCCGCATCGGGACGACTCGCGGCCTCGTGCATCTCCGTCAGATCCATCCCCGTGCAGAAAACCGGTCCTTCGCCGGTCAGCACAAGCAACCGCAGCGCGGAATCGCCCGCGGCGGTGAAGACGGTTCGCAGCAGCTCGCCGAGCAGTTCGCGGGAGAGAGCGTTTCGCTTGTCGGGTCGGTTGAGCGACACACGGAGCACTCCGCGATTGGACTGGACGAGAAGCTGCGACATAGCCATGTGCCTTCGGTTTTCATTCGTGATCCGCGCCGGTATGTTATCCGGCGTTGACCGCAGTTGCCACGACTCCTGAAACTCGAGACGTCCGCCATGTCCGCTAAAGAAACCAGTCGATCGCATCCCGAACACCTCACGCGCCGCGACGCGCTGGCCGACCTCACAGGGTTGGCGGTCGCTTCTGCTGCGAGCACAACCATGACCTCATCCGCCGCCGAATCGAAGGACGAACTCTACGTGGCTCGCAACGGCCGGATCAGGCAGTCGGTTGTGCATTGGTGCTTCAAGAAGATGTCGGTCGAGGAACTCGCAAATCATGCGGCGCGGATGGGCATCCAGTCGGTCGAAATCGTCGGACCGGAGCACTGGCCGATGTTGAAGAAGCTTAACCTGACGTGCGCGATCTCCCCCAGCCACGGGTTCGCGAAGGGGTTTGCTCACAAAGCCGAGTGGCCGGAGTGCATCGACAAGCTGAGGTCTATGATCGATTCCACGGCCGAAGCCGGGTTCTTCAGCGTGATCACATTCTCGGGGTTCCGCCGTGGAATCGACGAGGCCGAAGGGCGGAAAAACATGGTCGAGGGGCTCAAGCAGATCGTCGGTTACGCCGAGAATCAGAAGGTGACACTCTGCCTGGAAATGCTCAACAGCCGCGTGGACATCGAAATGAAGGGGCATCCCGACTACTTCTGCGACACGATCGAATCGTGCGTGGACATTTGCAACCAGGTCGGCAGCGAGCGGCTGAAGATTCTGTTCGACATCTACCACGTGCAGATCATGCAGGGGGACATCATTACGCGGATCAAGCAGTTTCATCCGTACATCGGCCACTACCACACGGCCGGCAACCCGGGGCGCGAGGAGATCGACGACACGCAAGAGATCCACTACGCTCCGATCATGCGAGCGATCGCTGAGACAGGTTACAAGGGTTACGTCGGCCAGGAATTCATCCCGCGTCGCGATCCCGTCGCGTCTCTCAATCAGGCGGTCAGGATTTGCGATGTGTGACAAGCTGATTGCCGAGCACCGGAGCGCGTCTCCCCTCTCCCCCTTCGGGGGCGAGGGGAGACGCAATGCGGCGATTTTCGGCGTCCTGTTTGCGATCGTCGCGGCTTCACACGTCGTCGCAGCAGGTCCACGGCCCGAGTTCCGCGTGCGCGACACGCGGCCCAAGCACGACGACGCGAAACTTGAGCAGCTCGGCATTGCGAAGTTTGAATCGCGGCGACTGCGGCTTTACACCGACATCGACTCGAAGCTCGCAAAGCCTCTGCCGCCGGTGATGGACCAGTTGTACGACGTCTGGGAAGCGCAGCTCGGTAAGCTCCCGCCGGCTCCGGACAAGGCGGATTTTCAGATGACCGGGTACCTGATGAAGGATCGCGAACTCTTCCGCAAGGCCGAATTGCTCCCCGAAACCTTGCCGGGGTTCGCGCATGGGTGCCACCGTGGAGCCGAGTTCTGGATGGATGATCAACCGACCGACTACTACCGCCGGCACCTGATGCTTCACGAAGGAACGCATTGCTTCATGACGGCAATCCCAACCGACACGCGCACGACGGTTTGGTACTTCGAAGGTGCCGCCGAACTGTTCGCGACGCACACGCTCAATGCGGCCGGCAAAGCGACCTTTGGCGTGATGCCTCACAACCGCGAGGACTTTCCCGGGCTGGGGCGGATCAAACTTGTTATGGACGACGCGGCCGAAGGCAAAGACAAAGACGTCGCATCCATCTGGTCGCTCACACCGGGAGATTTCCAGCAGAATTCGATGTACGCCTGGTCGTGGGCACTGTGCAAATTCCTGGACGCTCACCCGCGCTACCGTGAGCGGTTTCAATCGCTACTGCCCGTGGTTCGCCAGCCGGATCCGAAGCGGCAGGTGGCCGACCTGTTCGCCGAGGACTGGACCCAGTTGCAAACGGAGTGGATGCTGTTCGTCACCAACCTCCGTCACGGATACGACATCGAACGGGCAGCCATTGAATTCAAACCCGTGAAGCCGCTGGTCTCCGGATCGCCGCCGGTGAAGCTGACAATCGCAGCCGACCGCGGCTGGCAATCGGCGGGCGTGACCGTGCGCGAACAGCAAACGATCCGCATCACCGCCTCCGGCCGATTCAGTCTGGCGAAACAACCCAAGCCGTGGCTCAGCGAACCGCAGGGCGTCAGCATTCGTTACCATCGAGGCGAGCCGGTGGGCAAGTTGGTGGCGATCATCGTGCCGGACGATTTGCAGTTGCCGGGACAAACATTCGGGCCGTCGAAGACATTGCCGGTCGGCAGGGCAACGGAGCTGACGGCGCCGCTTGCCGGCACTCTGTTTTTTCGCGTGAACGATCATTGGAACGAGCTGTCCGACAACGCGGGTGAAGTCAGCGTGGAGATGCATCCATGAGTGAGGAAATGCAACGTCGCGGAACCGAGTCGCGCCGCGGTTCTCGATCAGCGTGGCTGGCGGCGGTCGCCTTGTTGCTGGTCGTGGCCGTCAGTTTCGGCTGGTCGAAGCACGCGACATCGCTCCATGAAGCGAATCGTCAGGCTGCGGACGCGCTTGCGTTGTCACGGCAGCGGGAACGATTGGCGGCCCACCAGCGAGACATGGCCTATCGTTCACTGAGGTCGATCATCCACGACCTGCACCGACGACTGGGGAACGACCCGCGACGAAACGAGATAGAACAACGATTAATCGAGGTCGCGCGGCACGAGTTGCTTCAGGCATCGCGACTATCCGAACGCTCAGTGGATGCCGAACTGGCACAGGCCATGGCGTTGGACCGGTTGGGTGACCTGTGTCTGCAGGTTGAGAGATGGAAAGAGGCAGCGGACCACCTGCAGCGAGCGCTGGACCTCTGCCGCGATGTGCTCAGAAAGTCCCCTGGCGACATCGCCGGCTCCATCGGACTCGCGTCAACGCTCTGTCACCTCGGAGACGCCGCGCTGGCCCGGCCGGAGACGGCAGCTACGGCCGAGGGGCATTTCCGCGAAGCGTTGCGAGTGACCGAATCGCTGCTGAAATCGCACGCGGACGAAGTCTCGCTGCATCGATGGCAGGCGGTTGCTGCTGATCGATTGGGAGACGTTTACCTTGGCAAGCGGCAGTTCGTCTCGGCGCGAGATGCCTTCGGACAGGCCAGCCGGGCCGCCAAGGCCGCGCGGGCGATGCAAATCGACGCCGAGGCCGACCGGGCTCTCGCCGCCATCTATCTCAAGCTCGGCACGGTGGGAGTGGAACTGCAAGATCGGCAGCAGGCCGAGCAGAGCTTTCGCGATTCCTTTCAGTTGCGAAGGGAACTCGCCGACGCCAATCCGACCAGCGCGGCGGCGATTCGGGACTTGGCCGAGGTCCTGAAGCTGTTCGCACAGGTCGCGGCGCAGAAAAGCGAATTGGTCCAAGCCGCCGAGTTCGCCGACTCGCACCGGCAGGCGGTCGTGAAACTGCGAGTTTTGGAGCCTGACGACGTGGGGGTTCAGCGTGAGGAGATCGCGGCGCACGGCGCTTCGGCCGACCTGAGTCTCCGGTTGCATCGCCTGCCGGATGCCCAAGCCCTGTCGCGGACCGCTGTGGCACTAGCGGAAAACCTCGTCGCACGTCGCGGTGCCACGCTCGACGACCACCTCACGTTCCTCGCAGCTCGCTGGCAGTCCATCACCGTCCATGCTGCGTCCGGCCACGACGCGGACGTCGAATCGGGCCTGAAGAGTCTGCGGGAGTGGATCGACACACTGCCCAAGCGCGCCACGGCGCCGACAGAACAGGTCGCCACGTGGCAGGAGCGACTGCGAAGCGACTTCGAGAAGCTCGAGCAACGATTGCGAGCGGCGTCCAAGTGACAGACCGCGGAGCGCGAGTTACCGAGCCGCGGCAAAGCCATTTTCGATCATCCACGTCGCATAGCGAGTGGCAAACCGGTCGAGGTTGTCCACCGCACCCCCGCCGCGGATGGGCGAGCACATTTCGTACGTGGCAATGCCGTTGAATCCACCGTCACAAAGTCCCGAAAAGAATGCCGCGTAGTCGATGAACCCTTCGCCGAACGGGACGGCTCGCACGAAGTCCGGTTGGACAGGCGTGTAGTTGATCAACTCAGGCTGATACACGAACCGCGGCAGGCGAACGTAATCGGCGTTCGTAGTGATCGCGGTAAACGGAGCCGCCTTGCGGGCCGCCGTGTGCAAGTCTTCACCGCGCAGAGCAGGGGACCAGGCGTCGAAACCCAACCGGCAGTTCGACCGGTTCACGTCGTGCAGCAACTCCAGCAGTGAATCGGTATGCACGGCGAGGTCGTGGTGATTCTGAATCGCCAGCGTCACGTCGTGGTCGGCCGCCCGGCTGCTCATCTCTTGCAGAGTGGACACGACCTGCCGCCACAACACGCCCGCCGATTTGCCGGCCGATTCGTACGCGGTGAAAACCCGAACGACCTTCGCTCCCAATTTCGATCCAATCCTCGCGAGCGATTCGACGTACGCCACCTGCCACTCCAGCGATGGAACCTCGGCGGCACCGGTTCCGCCGAGTTCCGTGTAGGCCGCGATGACTGCACAGCGCACTCCATGTCGGTCCAGCGTGTCTTTCAGCTTCCGCAATTGTTCGTCGCGCATGTCGAGAGGCGAGACGTGCGGCCGCTTGCCGGCCAGCATCACCGACGCGAAGCCGAGGTCCGCCGCCTTGGCGATGAAGGCCGGCAGGTCCAATCGGTCTTGACCCCAGAAGCCGGCGTAGCTGATCGAAAAGAGACTCAATTCCACGATCGTGTCACGTCCCAGTCATTCCACGTACAAAAACAGACTGCTCGCGAGCAGCATCTGACAAAAGTCCGTCCACGCGCGCGCGGGGGCTTCGTCTGTGCCGCCGAACTCGGCGGTCTGATCGTCCACGAACCGAAGCGAAGCCGCCAGCTCTTCCGACTCCGGTTGGCGGGCCAGCGCAAGCAGGAACGCATGCTCAATCCGCCGATTGGCATCCGTCCCGGCTTCGCGATCGAGTCGCGATGCCAGACTCCGGCCGCGGTTGACGGCGAATTCGGAATTCAGCAGCGTCAACGATTGCAGCGGCATCGTGGACGTGGTTCGCTGAACACAATTGAACACGATCGACGGCGCGTCGAACAGTGAAAGTTGACTGACGACTTGCGTGCGTTTCTGCTGGAGGTACAGTGACCTCCGGTTCGCGCCGGGAGACGTCTCGCCGATCAGGACTTCTCCCTCGCCGTTTCGCATTGTCGGGACATACGGTCCACCCAGCGTCAGGTTTAGTTCGCCGCTGACGAACAACATGGAATCCCGGATGGCCTCGGAGTCGAGTCGTCGCACGGGAAACCGCCACAGCAGTCGGTTGTCGGGATCGATTTGGTAGGCGGCTTCGTCGGGCAAAGCCGACTGACGAAACACGGCCGACGTGAGGATCAGCCGGTGGAGGTTCTTGAAACTCCAACCCCCTTCGACGAACTCGGCCGTCAGCCATTCGAGCAACTCGGGATGCGAGGGCGACCCGCCGCTGACGCCGAGGTTATCCGAAGTTGCCACCAATCCTGAACCAAAATGATACTGCCACACGCGGTTCACTTGAACGCGAGCCAGGAGTGCCGCCGGACCGGACCCCGGCCGCGTCAGCCAATTGGCCAACGCAAGTCGCCGGCCCGTCGTCGCCACGCCGGTTGGCGGTGGCTGGATGACGAAGGGGAAGGCAGGGTCGTCGAGGACCCGGATCGCCGCCGGCTCGATCGTGTCGCCGGGAGTTTTGTGATTTCCGCGGACGAGCATCCGCACTTCAGGAGGCGTTGGCGAAACGTCGCTTACCCACGCGATCTTTCCAGGCTTGGGCGACAACTCCAGGCGCGCACGATTCATGGACTCGTCGAATTCCTTCCGCCGCGCCTGAAGGTCGGCAGTGAACCTCTGCCATGCTTGCTGGTCTGAGCCAGAGGCAGAAACCGAGGACGTCTCGATCAGCACGTTGTCCACAACGAAACTTCGGCCACAGCAGAATTCAAATCCGAACCCGCCGTCCGGCAAATCGTCCGCCGTGAGATCAACGACTCGTTCCTCGGGCACGAGATCGACCAGTTGCTCCAATCGGAATTTCTTGCCGTCGATGTTGGTGACGCGCACTCCGTAGTTTTGGCCGGGAGTGAAACCGGACTTGCCGAGTTGACCGGCCTGCTTTGCGTCGCCGCCGGGATAGTCCACGTAGACCACGGCGCCGCCGGCCGGGTTGCCGTCCAGCAGGATGTTGCCGCGTTCGATCGAACTATTGTCGTTGAAGTCGTGGAGGGCGATGAAGAACGCGATTCGTTCCGCGGCACGCTGGTCCGGCCTCGATTTGTTGTCCACGAGGTCGAACGTGGCCTGAACCCATTCGCCGGGCTTGTCGGGCGTCCAGTCGATTGCCTGCCGCGTGGAAATCCATTTGTCTCCGCTGGGGCCACCTTCGACGATGTGCAACGTACCGTCCTTGAACAAGGCGGTCGGACCAGTCTGGTTCGAGTTGGCCGACGGTCCGGTGACGAGGTTCACCGCGGCCACGCCGCCAGGTGCGTCGTCGCCGGGCGCCGTGTTCGACCAGTTCCGTGCCGACGACAGGTCGGCCGATTCGAAATCATCCTGGAAACGAATCGCCGCGGGAGGCCGATGGCGGCGAATCCATTCTCCAAACTCGCGACGCATCGCCGCCCGTTGCGATTCGGCTTCGCGATTCTTCGCCTCCCACCGTTCCACCTCGCCCGGCAAACTGGCGTAAACGAAGCGGTCGCTCGGTTTCACCCACTGCTCCACGTTGAAGGCCGGATAAAAAACGGCCTGCAGCGCGAAATAATCGCGCTGTGTCAGCGGTTCAAATTTGTGGTCGTGGCACTTCGCGCACTGCAATGTCAGGCCGAGCAATGCGGAACCGACGATCTGCTGCGTTGCCTCCAGAGCGTAGTACCGATCCGTTCGCACTTCGTCCGGGTTGCCGTCGCTCTCACCGCTTCCGTCCTGGCCGTTGCGGAGGAAGTGCGTGGCGATCAGCAGGTCGATCTGTTCCGGCGTGGCGGATGTCGAGTCTCGCTTCGGATCAAATCCGGAAAGTTCATCGCCAGCCAGTTGCTCGCGAATGAACAGATCGAACGGCTTGTCCGCGTTGAATGAGCGCACAACGTAGTCGCGGTATCGAAACGCCAGCGGGCGATCCGAGTCGGCATTGAAGTACCCGTTCGAGTCGGCGTAGCCGGCGGAGTCAAGCCAGTACTTGCCCCAGCGCTCGCCGTAGCGAGGCGAGGCGAGATACTGATCCACCATTCGACCGTAGGCGTCAGGGGACACGTCGGCAAGGAACGCGGTGATCTCGTCCGGTGATGGCGGCAGTCCGGTGAGGTCGAGGCTGACGCGGCGGATCAACGTGCGCCGGTCGGCCTCTGGGGGAAGGCCGTGTCGCCCAGCCAAAGACCGGTCGGCAATGGCGTTTTTCGGCGGTCCCCGATCGAAGGTGGACTCAATCGCCGCCTGAATGAATCGGTCAACCGGAGTGCGGATTCGATTGGCATCACGCACATTCGGCGCAGCAGGTCGCGCAACTTTGGCGAATGACCAGTGATCGGCCGCACTCGCAGAGTTGAGAAACCGAAGGATCATTCCGCCGACAACGGTCAGGAGCAAGCAGAGTCGTCCTCGGAGTGTGATCACGGATCAAACCAACTCGCGAATTGGTGGTGCAGCGTCGGGCAGCAGGTACTGCGGGCGTCCCGATTGGTCGATCAACTGGGTGAACGGGTCGATACCGAGCACATGGAAGATCGTAGCCATCAGGTTCTTCGGGAGGATGGGTGTGGACTTGGGCACCTCGGCCTTCGCCGACGATTCGCCCACGACCTGGCCCATCTTCAGGCCGCCGCCAGCCAACGCCAGTGTACACAACGGGCCCCAGTGATCGCGACCGTTGTGGCCGTTGACTCGCGGCGTGCGACCGAACTCACCAGTGATGACGAGCAGAATTTTCTCGCTCAGGCCGCGATCGGCTAGGTCGTCGAGAAATGCCGCCACGGCGTGATCGAGCGGCGGGCAAGCCTGTTGCAATTGCTTGCCGATCGACAGATCGACCGGCCGGGCGGGATCGCCGTGCATATCCCAACCTTGCGGGGCGTTGGAATAGTTCAACGTCACGAAGCCGCATCCGGCCTCGCACAGGCGGCGTGCGAGCAGCAACTGGTCGCCCAAGCCGGTCCCGGCGGCGTTGTACTTGTCGCGCAGACGCGGGTCTTCGCGAGAGATATCAAACGCATCCTTGGCTCGGCTGAGGATCAGATTGAACGCCTGACCTTCAAACTTGTCCAGGCCATCAATTTGCCCGTTGCGGTCGATCCGCCGGTTGATGCGATCGACCTTGTTGAGCAGGGATCGCCGATCGCCGAAGCGGTTCAGATCGACGTTGATGTTCATGTTGTTTCGGGCCTCGCCCCCGACGTCGAATGGGCCGTAGGCGGCACCGAGCCAGTTCGGTCCGTCTGCGTACAGTCCGCTCAACCGGACAAACGTGGGGACACCCGTCACGGGGTGATTTGTCCCGCGGATCCGCGATGCGATGGCGCCAAACGACGGCTTGATCGGAGTCATCCCGGCGTCGGCAGGCGGATAATCGACGCCCGTCATCACGAAGTGTGTGCCGCCGGCATGACCGGAGTTTCCGTGGGCGAACGATCTCACAAACGCCATGCGATCGGCTCGCTCGGCCATTTTCGGCAGGAGGCCGCCGATCTCGACACCGGGCAGCTTCGTCGAGACCGAACCAACCACGCTGCGGAATTCCGACGGGGCCTCCATCTTCGGATCAAACGTTTCGATGTGCGTGGCACCGCCACCGAGCCAAATCCAGACGACCGATGTGTCCTTCGAGGGGCGGCCTTCGACGGAGGCCTGAGCCCGCTGCTGCAGCAGGGCTGGCAATCCCAATCCCGTCAAACCGAGCGATCCGATTTTCAAAAAGCTGCGTCGGCTGGTTCCTTCGCACGTCCCGCGAGATGGCTGACCCCAGAGGTTCAACATGATTGTTCTCCTCGGCTTGGGTGGGAAACGAGTCGGTGTACTCCGCTGCGAGTAACACGATGGAGGCAGGGGATGCAACCGCGGCTCCTCCCGCGAATTTCATCGGCGGTGACGATAACCCAGTCATCGAAGAATGGTCAAGACTCAAATCAAATAAAACTGATGCCAATTCATCGGCGGAGACAATTTGCCGCCGGAGAGCCGTCATTTCTTGCGCAGTCGTGCGATGAAATCGGCGAGGTCCGCCGGAAGCGGCATCACGAACTTCAAGGTCTCGCCGGTGACCGGGTGCTCGATGCCGAGTTCGGACGCGTGCAAAGCAACACGCGGTGCGCCGCTCTCGTCCGCAATTGGCTTCGCGGGAAACGGACCACGGTACACTTTGTCGCCGCACAGCGGGTGGCCGGCTTCTGACAAGTGGATGCGGATCTGGTGCGTGCGGCCGGTTTCGAGACGACATTCGACGACGGTGAAGCCATTGAGAAACTCGAGCGGTTTTACGTGCGTGGTGGCGGACTTGCCGAGTTTTGGATTCGGAGTGCTGCCACGCCGGCCGTCGCCGCGATCCTCGACCAGGTTCGATCGGATCGCGCGGGCCGTGACGCGTCCCAGCGCCACGCCGACGTACACGCGATGGACCGAGTGCGACTTGAATTGCAGACCGAGAATCCGCTCGGCGTCGACAGTGCGCGCGAAGACCATCAGCCCGCTGGTCTCGCGGTCCAGTCGATGCACCGGGCGCAGTCTGCGCACAGGCCCCCGATGTGGCTTTCGGCTGCGCTCCTTCTTCGCCAGAATTCGCGGAAGGATTTCGTCGAGCGTGGGTTGAAGCTGCTTGCGACGTGCGGGCCATGACCGTTCCGTTGGATGACGCAGCGTGGTCATTCCGGCCGGCTTCTCGACGACGACAAGATGCGGATCAACGTACCGCAACTTGACGTCGTGCTCTCGAGGCGGAATGGCTGAGGGATGAGGCAACAGTTTGACGACTTCGGAGCCGTGGAGTTGCCGGCCTTCATCGAGGCACAGGTTGCCGTCAATCATCACCTGCCGGTTGCGAATCATCCGGCGGACATCGGTCCACGAACGGTCTGGCAACCAGGCGCGGAGGGCGGTCACCAGGGTTGTTCCGACGAGTTCTTTGGTGGCGTGAAAGTTTTGACCAGTGTGCGGCATGGCGTCTCGAGCAACGGGACTGGACTGCGCAAGTCAATGACTCAGCGCATGGTCGCCTCGTGCTCGCGCAATTGCTTGACGACCGATTCGACTCGGCGGCGTGCCGTGCGGAACTCTTCGGTCGCGTGTTTCAACGACTCCTGCGCCGTGAACATCTCCGAACCCTCCAAGAGTGATCGCACGGCGAACTTGATGGCCGGATCGAGCTGCTCAGAAAGTTCCTTGAAGAACGACTGTGCTTCCACTCGCAGCGAGGCATTGATGTCGCGGACGGCCTGGCGGTCAGCGATCCGTTCGGGCTCGGACAGTTTGCGAGCCGGTACGGTGGCAACGGACGCGATCGCCATGTCGTTATCCGACACCAGTCGCCCGAAGGGGCTGATGGCCTTCTTGCCGGCGGCCGCCGACTGCTCGGCTTCCGATAGACCACGCTTGGCTTTTTCGAAATTCGGATCAAGTTCGAGGGCCTTCTTGAAATTGATCACAGCCTGCTGGTAGTTGTTCATATCCAGGAAGGCGTTGCCGAGGTTTTGGTACGCCTCGGTCATCTTTGGATTGATCCGCAGGGCTTCCCTGTAGGCTGGGACGGCGAGAGCAGGTTGCTTGAGCTTTCGATAGGCGATGCCGAGGTTGTAGTACGCTTCCGCGCTCTTCTTCTCGATTTGAACGCAGCGACGCAAGACTTCGATCGCCTTGTGGAATTCGCCCATGCGGTTGTATACCGCTCCCAGGTTCACGAGGGTGCCGTGCCGTCGCGGATCGAGCTTTTGCACGCGCTGAAAGTGATTGATGGCCGACTCGTATGCACCGGCCATAAAGTGCGCGGTGGCCAGACTCTCGTGCAGGTCCGCGTTTTCGTCGTCGAGTTCCCGGGCTTTCTCAAGATGCTCGATGGCCTGTTTGCAATTCCCGCCACGCAGCGACTTCCGACCGAGCTTGCACAGTTCCGCGAAATCCGACGGCGCTTCCATCGTGGTGGCCCGCCTTTCAATCAAGATAGTGAAACTCGCTTCGTGCGTCCTGCAGGTTCAAATTGGATTTTTCCCTCTCGAGCCAGCCAACCCAAGCCGAGCAAAACCGTATCGCGAGGTTGGTTTATGTTTTTGATCAACGAGGCGATGGAGACGGCTCCGTTCGAGTGCAGGTACTTCCAGATCAACCCCGCGCAGGTGCCGATATCGTTTTCCATGATCGGGCCCCCCGAAATCACGAGGTCGGCGGCCGAGTCGCTTCGACACCGAACCTCAAAGCTCGGCAAAGTTTGGGCAGAGTATAGTCCAGCCGGTCGGGCTGCGGCAAGAAACTCTTGGCGCCTGTGGATGAGAGTCCGCTGGAAATCGGCATGGACACGAATCCCGAGATTCGTACAATCTGCCCGCCCCATGGACGGGGATCAACATCTTGGTGCCGGTTGGTGGAAAGGACGCTACCCATGCGGAGACCTTGGATTCTGTGGGCTGCTTTGGCGGTGACCTCAACTGGCTGCCAGGCATTTCGTCCCTACGGTTACCCGAGCGACTATGTTGGACCATACGGAGGCGTCACGTATGGCCCTCCGTCGGCCGTTCCGCCGAGCGGTTTGAACTTTTCGCCCACGCCGGTTCCCACTCCCAATCTTGGAACATCAGCGCGTCCGTGGCCTCAATCCGCTCCTGCGACGTCGGTGCCAAGGGGTTCCGGTTCGCCGGTGACAACCAGTCCGTCGCTTCCCGCTTCGAACGCGAACGGAGTTCCATCCAGCAAGCCCGTTCCAAACTACGAAAACAAGAATCCCCCGGCGACACTGGGGGCTCCAACCGACGACTCGGCAACGGATTTCAAGAATCCCACGAGCGGACTCAGCTCTCCGCGGGGCGTCCGCTTGAGCGCCGTCACGGATGATTCGGAGGAGAATCTCGCGAGTCTGGGCGAGGAGGGCTTTGCCAAACCGATTCCGACCGTCACCGTTTCGAGGACGACTTCCTCCGTGGCTCGCGTTAGTCCCTACCGAAAGGAACGAAACGGATATGGTTGGCTGCGAGGCGTCGTCTCGTTCGATGAGACCGAGCAAGAATGGCGACTGACCTACGACCCCGACGCCAGCGCGAATGATCCCTATCAGGGCAACTTCGTGCTCGTTGGCAACGATCAACTCGACAATCTTCTGCCTGACGATGTGGTGCTCGTCGAAGGCACGATCGAACCGAGTCTCAAGGACAAACGGTTTGGAAAGCCCAGCTACCGCGTGCGACAACTGAAACGGCTTGAGCCGTTGGGCGAAGAGTAATTGGCAAGAATCGCGATTCACTGTCGCAGACGCACGCGACGCGACTTACGGCCCGCCCGAATCGGACGACGGAGCCGCCGCCGCTCCGGAGGATCGGCGAAACTGGAGTCGCTGCTTGGACTCCGATTCCAGATCGCGGATTGTTCCGCATTTGATCGATGATCCCTCGCCCAGCACGTCGAGATTCGTGAGGATCACTTGATCGCCCGGCGTGACACCGGAATTGACGATGGCAAACGACTGCAGGCGGGTCGCAACGTGAACATCCCGTGAATGGGAGTGATCGTCGTTGGCGACAAAAACACGCCCCTGCACGATCGCGTCCCGCGGGATCACCACTACGTCCCTCCAGTTCGGGCCGACGATTCGTGCCTGCACGAACGCCCCGGGCAGCAAAGGTTCTTTCTGATCACGGTTGTCCACGCGGGCAAAAACCTTGACGGTTCGCGTGCGTTCGTCAGCCTGTGGCGAGACACGAACGATTTGTCCCGACCAGCGAGGCGGCGCCGTCTCGTGTTCCGCGAGTTCAACGCGCGGCTGTTCGCCGGCGAGGATTTGTGCCTCGATCTTCGTGAAATCACCGAGCGGGATCGGCACGGGAATCTCCACCACGCTGGCGTCGATCAGTTTCACCAGCGGATCGCCCACTTTGACGTGCTGGCCGCGTTCGACGGATACTTCGCTCAGCCAGCCCGTGAAGGGCGGGCGGATGTCAGTACGATCGAGGTCCAGTTGCGCCAGACGCAGATCGGCCTGATGGGTCGCGAGCCGCCGTTCGAGTTGTTCCTTGCGGATCGGAAACAGCCGCCGTTCGTTTTCCAGCGGCAACCAGGCGTCGCGGTAGCGTTGCAGTTCGAGCTTCGCCTTCGTGACATCGCTCTCTGTCGCGACCTTCCCCTGCTTGAAAAGTTGTTCCACCTTGGCGAGCTCGGTCTCGTACAACTTCACTCCCAGTTCGGCGCTGGCCAATCGTTCATCGTTGTTTTTCCGTTGTTGCTCCAGCAGGTTCAGTTCGGATTCGTCTTCGCGGATGCGGCTTTCCGATTGTTCGAAACGCTGTTGGCAGACGTCGCGATCAATTCGCACCAGCAGGTCACCCGGCCGGTCCTGCGACCTGCCAGCGGCATCGCGTTCGATCGAGGAGGCCAGGACCTTCCGGCCCACCTTGAGATGTGGGTGAATCTCGAAGACCTCGCCGGTGACCTGGGCCGACAGCACGACTTCGCGATCAGCCTTCGCCGTCCCGTAACCGATGATGATCTCATCGATGTCCAGTTTTTCGGCGCGGAACACCTCCACGTTAAACACCTTGGCCGGCACATCGCGTTCGGCCGGTGGTTTCTTCAACGACGCCAGACCCCAGAACGCCAGGCCGCCGGTGAGTACGAGCAGGCAGCTCAACAGAATGGTCAGCACCGCCTTTCGCGCACGCTTCCAGAACCGTGGTTTGTCGGGAGATTGTGGAGTACTCATCAAGGTCACCTGTGGGGCGAGCATAACAGACGCCATCGTTGAGCGGAATCTCAGTCCATCCCTCCCACCGAACTTCAACTCGAATTCCCGTGTCTGAGAACCACAGCCAATGAAGCCATCACGCGCCTTGTGATGAGTTCGTCACGCGACGCGTAGCGAGTATGATCCGCACCTTGCAGTTTCGGAGACCCTGAGAGACGATACGGTTCTTCCGCCGAGCCGACTTTTGGACCGCTGCCCGCCGCCATGCTTACCAATTCGCCGCCGTCATCGAACGCTGCCGATGCCTCTTCATTGTTTACCGCCGATCAACTGGCCGCGTTTCAACGGACTGGATATGCGATCGTCCGTGGCTTGGCCGATGCGGCCACTTGTGATGCGATGCGCGAGGTGACTCGGCGCGGCCTGACGGAAGAACCCGGTCCGGCGGAGTTCGAAGCGGATGTCCACTACCCCGGATCGCCCGAGTCCCGCGAAGCGGAAGGAGGCCAGACGGTCCGCCGTTTGAAGGAGGCGCACGGCCGGCATCCCATCTTCACGCAATGGTTGCCCTCGCGAGCGGTCACGGGACGGATGCAGCAACTGCTCGGTCCGCAAGTCGTCGTACCGCTGGCACACCACAACTGCATCATGACCAAGCAGCCGCAATTCAGCAGCGACACGCTGTGGCACCAGGACATTCGGTACTGGTCATTCCAGAGGCCGGACCTGATCAGTCTGTGGTTGGCGCTCGGTCGTGAACGGCCGGAGAACGGCTGCCTGTCGTTGATCCCTGGCACGCACGCGATGGAGTTCTCGCGGGAACGCCTCGACGCGGCTTTGTTTCTGCGTCCCGAGTTGCCGGAAAACCAGAAGCTGATCGCACAGGCCGTCACCGCCGAACTGGATGCCGGTGACGCGCTGTTCTTCCACGCCCGCACCTTCCACGCCGCCGGCCGCAACCGCACCACCGACCCGAAGTTTTCCGTCGTGTTCACGTTTCGCGCCGCCGACAACCCGCCGGTCCCCGGCAGTCGCTCGTCGGCGATGCCGGAATTGCTGATGCCCGTGTATCCGTAGCGACGGGCGGCTCGCCTGTTGGAGTCACGGCACCGATGTCTCTTTCGTGTGCCACGGCGGGAACGGGCCTTCGATCGCGACTTCCTTGCCGTCGCGCAAGACGACGACTCGCACCGTATCGTTCGGTTGGTACGCTCGCAACTGATCGGATTGGAATTGCTCGAACGTCCGGACACGGCGGCGGCTTGCCAACTCGATGATCAGGTCCCCTTTTTTCAGGCCGACATTCGTCGCCAGCCCGGAACCGCGAATCGACGCGACCTTGATCGCCAGAGAATCGTCCGCGAGACCGGCGGTCTTCTTCTCCTCGCGGCCGAGCGCGTAGCCGAGGAATCCCAGCGACAGTGGCACGCTGCGGAGCGATTTCCGCCATCCGAGGTCGGTCTGTTTCCAATTCGCCGGCGGACGGAGTTCCGTGGTACTCGTCGCGGCATCGCCGGAATCGGATTCTCGCCGGGCGACGATCGACAACGGCTGATCTTCTCGCGCACGATGCAAAGCCCAACGCACGTCTCCTTCTGAATGCACGGCGACATCGTTCACGCGGAGTATCGTATCCCCGGGCCGCAGGCCGGAGGACGCGGCGGCCGATTCCGGTTCGATCCGCTTCACGCGATGTCCGTGATCGCGGTCGAACGTCACGCCGAGGTTTTCCGGCAGCGGGAACGGAAACAGATCGTCCCGCGAGAACTTGCCGTCGTGCGCGGCTTGCAGCAACCGGTACTCACGCACCTGGTGACAGTGAACGCAGCCGGAGTGGTTGTCGCGCAACAGCGGGATGTCCTTCGGAGTCAGCTTCTCCGCCGGCGACGGATGCACGTCGTTGTCCTTCACCAGCAGCCGTCCCGCGGCTTTGCGCTGCTCGTGCAACTCCAGCACCTCGCGCATCGTCTGGAGCAGCGACGCCTTGGTCTGCCGCCCGTCCGAAGTCGATTCGTCCCGCCCGCCGTAGCGGCTGTAGATGTTGCGGTCCGCATCGAGAAAGAACGCCGTCCAAGTCGTATCAAAATCAAAATCGAACCGGGCGATGTCCATGTCGGTCATCTCGGTCTTGCGCACGCAGACGAAGCGCGCACGGAGAGCCTGAATCTCCGGGTCGTCATGAGCAACCTGCCCATCCCACGTCCAGCAGTCGGGTCACCTGACGCACCGGAACACCAGGAAGATCGGCTTCTGTTCCTGACGGGCCACTTCACATGCGCGAGTCAGGTCGGGATGCCAGTGCGGGGACTGGTCGGCAACGACCGAAGTTGCGGCGAGAGTGAGCAGAATGGACAGGGAGAGCGTCGGCTTCATGCTTTGTCAGGTTTCTCTTTCTGAGGACGAAGGCCCGGCATGGCGACGGGAGGCACGGGGAGGTCGATCCAGTCATATTTTGGCGGCTTCAATTCTTCGTTGGAATTGAAGGCCTGGTCCCAGGTGATCGCCTGGCCGGTGTAGGCGGACATGCGGCCCATGATGGCCATCATCGTGCTCTTGGACATGTAGTCGCCGTTGTTGATCGGCTTGCCGTTGCGGATGCTGGCGAACAGTTCGTCATGTTCGACCTGATACATGTTCTTGTCGGGTCGCGGGCGTTGGTACTTCCACTCGTTGGCTCCGGAGATCGAGATGTCGAAACTCTTGGTGTGCGCAATCCCCTTCGTGCCGAAGAAATGGTCCGACACGTCGGTCGTGCAGCGATCCTGCTGGCGGCACGAACTGAACGCCTTCACGCCGTTCGCATATTCGTAGACCACGCTGAAGTGATCGTAGATGTGGCCATACGCCGGGTCCGTCCGAACCTGCCGGCCGCCGATGCCCGTGCAACTCACGGGGGGCACGTCCTTCATGGCCCACGCCACCTTGTCGAGACTGTGGACATGCTGCTCCGTGTTGAAATCGCCCGACAGCCAGGTGAAGTACAGCCAGTTGCGCAACTGCCATTCCATGTCGCTCCACCCTTCCTTGCGCGGGTGCATCCAGAGGCCGCTCGTCAGATACGAGGCCTGAATGGTCACGATGTCACCGATGGCCCCTTCGGCGACCTTCTGCATAACGGCTCGCACGCCGAGGTCGTACCGCCAGCACAGGCCCGACACGACTGACAGGTTTTTCTTCTTCGCGGCCTCGCAGGTGGCGAGGACCGACCGCACGCCCGGAGCATCGACGGCCACGGGCTTTTCGCAGAAGACATGCTTCCCCTTTTCGATCGCGTATGCCAGGTGCATCGGCCGGAAGTGCGGCGGCGTGGTGAGCAACACCACATCGACGCCGCTGTCGATCACCTGTTTGTACGCATCGAAACCGACAAACTGCCGGTCAGGCGTGACCGCGAGTTTTTCAGACACTTCCGACGCCTGCAGGCTTTTCAGGCAGTTCTCGAGCCGATCCTGGAACGCATCGCCCATCGCCACCAGTTTGCAGTTCTTGTCTGCCGACAGGGCTTGAGTGATGGCTCCCGAGCCTCGGCCTCCGCACCCGATGGCTCCCACCTTGATCGAATCATCGCCCGCGGCGAAGGCTCCGTGGGCAATCGACATCGTCCCGACCAAGCCCGTCGCCAGCGCGGCGGCGCTCGACTGCCGGATGAACTCGCGGCGAGACGTCTGCGAGTCGGCGAATCGTGTGGGGTGTAACGACTGAGCGGCAGGTGGCAGTTTGCTCATGGTTCTGGTTCTCCGGGAAGGCAATTTGTGCGGGCGGGACAACTCCCAAACGCATCCCGATGATAGCTGCCTCCACAACGCCTGCCAAACCAGAACCGGCGTCGCAGACTGTGAGATGCCAGAGCGACAGTCAATTTACGGCGGCTTGGACGTTCAATCAGTCACGTCGGCGCCGGGGGTTGCGATGTCTCGGCTTGAGACGCCAGTTCGCTCGACGGTGGCGGCTTGTTGGTCAGGTGCGGACCATGGGCTGTTGCCACGTTGTCCACGCGGAGGTGCTTTTGTGACGACTCGCTCGACCGGTACAGGAAGCTGATCAACTTCGGCACATGCTCATCGGTCAAAACGATTTGGCGAAGGTCCGGGTCACGAACGTCCTGAATCGCAAATCTCCCGGGACGATCCCGGACGACCAGCAGATTTCCAACTTGAAGCTCTGGTTTGGGTTCCATCACGGCACCTCACGTCAACGAATTCAAAGAACGGCTGCCAACCTGAGCGCGAACTGCCCACGGTTGAAAGTCGAAATCGAGTCCACGATCCGGACAGGCAAAACCCTCTGCCTATCCAGACGGAAGTTGCTGGTCGGAGAACTGCTTGAAAGTGAGATGCCCCAGCGGTAGGCTTCTCCGTGCTGACCAGACTGAGCGACCGTTGCCAGTTCTCCTGGTCACCAAAACGGACTGCGAGGACTTGCACGGAGGCAGAGATGCGAGCGTACGGCTTGATTCCAGCGAGGCTGTCTTCCACGCGGTTGCCTCGCAAGCTGCTGCTCAACGAGACCGGCAAGCCGCTCGTTCAATACGTGTGGGAAGCGGTGCGGCACGCGAAGTCGCTCGCGGAGGTCATCGTCGCCACCGACAGCTCGGAAATCGCGGACGCGGTGCGGGCGTTCGGCGGCCGGTGCGAAATGACTGGCGACCATCCCAGCGGAACCGATCGGATTGCCGAAGTCGTGCGCCGATGCTGCGGCGACGCCGACATCGTCGTCAACATTCAGGGGGACGAACCGGAAATCGACCCGGCGAACATCGATTGGCTGGTGCAACTGCTCGTCGAGCATCCGGCCGCGGAAATGGCGACGCTCGCCACGCCGATCCGATCGCGTGAGAAGTACGATTCGCCGTCGTGCGTGAAGGTCGTCTGCGCGGCCGACGGCCGGGCGATGTATTTCAGCCGGCACCCGATCCCCTACCTCCGCGACGGCCGCCCCGAAGACCACTTCGCCGCCGACACGCCGTGGCTGCTGCACCTCGGTCTGTACGCGTATCGCCCTGATTTCCTGCAAAAATTGACCAAGCTCCCGCCGTCACGGTTGGAGCGATTGGAAAAATTGGAACAACTTCGCGCTCTCGAAGCGGGGGCCACGATCCAAGTTGGCGTCGTCGAGCATTCGGCCGTTGGCATCGACACGCCGGATGATTATGCTGCGTTCGTGAAACGGGTCGAGAGGCGAGAGTCGAGAGTCGAGAGATAAAACACGTCTGGTCAAACGAGTCTGGTTCCCAAGCTCCAGCTTGGGAGCCCCGCGCCGCGAATTTTTGCTTCGCAGCCGGGAAGCGGAGCTTCCAAAATTCGCCGTCCCCAAGCGGCGCTTGGGAACGAGGGGGACACATGACGAAGCACATTTTTGTCACGGGTGGTGTGGTCAGTTCGCTGGGCAAGGGGCTGACGTCGGCGTCGATCGGGTTGATGCTCGAACGCCGGGGCCTCAAGGTGCGGATGCAGAAGCTCGATCCGTACATCAATGTCGATCCCGGCACGATGTCGCCCTACCAGCACGGCGAAGTCTATGTGCTGGACGACGGGGCCGAGTGCGATCTCGATCTGGGTCACTACGAGCGGTTCACCAACAGCCCGTTGTCGCGCGATTCCAACTTCACGACCGGTCGCATCTACCGGAGCGTGATCGAAAAGGAACGTCGCGGCGAGTACCTCGGCAAGACCGTGCAGGTGGTGCCGCACATCACGGACGAGATCAAGGCGGCGGTCCGCAACCTGGCTCAACCGGGCGTGGACGTGGTCATCACGGAACTGGGCGGGACCGTGGGGGACATCGAGGGGCTGCCGTTCCTCGAAGCCATTCGCCAGATTCCGCTCGACATCGGCCGGCACAACTGTCTGTTCATCCACCTCACGTTGGTCCCGTACCTCAAGGCCGCCGGCGAAGCGAAAACCAAGCCGACTCAGCACAGCGTTGGCCAACTCCGGCAGATCGGTATCCAGCCCGACATCCTCATCGTCCGCACCGAACGTGACCTCGGTCGCGATGCGTGCGAGAAGATCGCCCTCTTCTGCAACGTCGAAAAGAACGCCGTCATCGAAGAGCCGGACAAGGAATTCTCGATCTACGAAGTCCCGCTCGGCCTGGTCGATCACGGGATGGACCAACTCATCGTGGACAAGCTGTCGCTGAACGCTCAGCCGCTCGACCTATCGCAGTGGCGGAGCCTGTTGCACAAAGTCCGCAACCCCGAAAACGAAGTCACGATCGCCGTTGTCGGGAAGTACATGCAGGTCCGCGACGCGTACAAGTCGATCTACGAATCGCTCGATCATGCGGGGATCGCCAACAACTGTCGTGTGATCGTGAAACGGATCGAAGCCGAAGAGTTGGAGCGGCAGGGGCCGGAAGACGTGTTGAGCGGCGTGGACGGCGTTCTGGTTCCCGGCGGGTTCGGTATGCGCGGCATCGAGGGGAAGATCGACGCCATCCGTTTCGCCCGCGAATGCGAAATCCCGTTCTTCGGCATCTGCCTCGGCATGCAATGCGCCGTGATCGAATTCGCCCGCGACGTGCTGCTGCTTGAAAACGCGAACAGCACCGAATTCGTCGCCGACGTTGAACACCCGGTCATCTGCATGCTGAACGAGCAGAAACAAATCTCCGACAAGGGTGGCACGATGCGGCTGGGCGCTCAAACCTGCGTCCTCGAACCCGGTTCGCTGGCCGAACGATCGTATGGCACGACGGTCATCCGCGAGCGGCATCGCCATCGGTATGAATTCAACCCCGCGTACCGCCGCCAGTTCATCGAGGCCGGCATGTCGTTCACCGGCAACCACCCCGACGGACACCTGGCCGAGGTCCTCGAACTGCCGGACCACCCGTGGTTCCTCGCGGTGCAGTACCACCCCGAATTCAAATCCAAACCCCCGGCCGCGCACCCGCTGTTCGCCGGCTTCGTCGAAGCCGCGTTGAGTTACCATCAACAACGCATCCAGATGCCGGTGTAGCGTGACGGAGATCAAGCCGCGAGGCGACTCGCGATCGGTGATCGGTTTGCTGAACATCGCGAAGCCAGCCGGAGTCACCTCGCGGGACGTGGTGGATGCGGTGGCCGATCTGCTGCCGGGCGTGAAATGCGGCCACGCGGGAACGCTCGATCCGCTCGCGACCGGAGTGCTCGTGATCTGCCTCGGCGCAGCCACGCGGTTGATTTCGCTGGTGCAGGAGCAGCCGAAGCAGTACGTCTCCGTGTTCCTCCTCGGCCAGCGAAGCAACACCGACGACGTGACCGGTGACGTGGTCGAATCGCCACTCGCCGCGCCGCCGACCTGCGAGCAAATCGAATCGCTCTTGCCGAGATTTCACGGCGAGATCGACCAGGTGCCCCCGCAGTTTTCCGCCGTTAAGCGACAAGGTCTGCGAGCCTACGATCTGGCTCGCGCGGGCGAAACCGTTGAGTTGCTACCACGCCGAGTCACGATCACCGGCCTCGAAGTTCTGGCTTACGAGTACCCTCGGCTGGAGATGCGGATCGACTGCGGATCGGGCACCTACGTTCGTTCCATCGGCCGCGACCTGGGTGATCTGCTGGGCTGCGGAGCTGTGATGAGTTCGCTCGTGCGCACGCGAGTCGGAGTCTTTTCCATCGACACGGCGCTGCCGCTCGATCGGCTGACCGCCGACACGATCGAACTCGCCTCCGTCCCCACGTCGGCTGCGGCGGCACACCTTCCGCAGTATCATTGCACCGAGGCGGAACAGGACGACCTGCGTCACGGCCGGCGGTTTGTCATGCAGGTGCCAATGCCGCCGGACCGCCATGGCCGTATCGCCGTGGTCAACGATGCGAACGAACTCGTGGCCGTGACGGAACACATCGCCGCCACGAACGAATTGGCACCACGACTGGTCTTGCGGACGGAAACGAACCCAAGCGAGGAGAATTGAACCTGTGGTCGGTTCAATGATGTAGTGTGTGGAGTCAGCTCGCATGACCAAACCACTGGTCGTCATCAACGTCGTTGGCCTCACGCCGTCGCACATCGGGCGGCACACGCCGAACATCGCGCGAGTGGCCGCCGACGGGTTTTCGCGTCCGCTGGGGACCGTGCTTCCGGCGGTCACGTGTTCGGCGCAGACGACGTTGCTCACGGGACTCCTGCCTCGCGATCACGGCATCGTGGCCAACGGTTGGTACTTCCGCGACCAGGCCGAAGTGTTGTTCTGGCGGCAGTCGAATCGTCTTGTCCACGGCGAACGACTTTACGAAGCCGCGAAGCAACGCGATTCGAGCCACACCACGGCGAAAATGTTCTGGTGGTACAACATGTACGCGCCGGTCGATTGGTCGATGACGCCGCGGCCGAGTTACCCGGCGGACGGTCGCAAAGTGTTCGATTCTTACAGCGAACCGCCCGATCTCAAGGACCGGCTGCAGGCGAGGCTCGGCACTTTCCCGCTGCTGAAGTTTTGGGGGCCGGGGGCCGACATCGCGAGTTCTCGCTGGATCGCGGATGCGACTCTGCGCGTGATGGCCGAGCACCGCCCCAGCCTCACGCTCGTCTACCTGCCGCACCTCGACTACAACCTCCAGCGGCTGGGACCGGACGACCCGCGAATTGCCACGGACCTCCGCGAGGTCGATGCCGAGGCGGGCAAGCTGATCGACGCGGCTCGCGACCGCGAAGCCCACGTCGTCGTACTGTCAGAGTACGGCATCACGGCCGTTCACCGTCCGATCCACATCAACCGCGTGCTCCGCGAGCACGGCTACTTGCGAACACGCCGCGAGGCGCTGGGCTGGGAGACGCTGGACTGCGGCGCATCGCGAGCCTTCGCCGTGGCCGATCATCAGGTCGCTCATGTTTATGTCCAGCGGCCGGACGACGTGGCTCCGGTTGCCGACCTGCTGCGGCGAACCGACGGGATCGAGATCGTCCTCGACCGGCAGCAGAAACTCGCATTCGGCATCGACCACGAGCGGTCGGGCGAATTGGTCGCGATCTCCGCCCGTGACGCCTGGTTCACGTACTATTTTTGGCTCGACGATGCGCTGGCACCCGACTACGCCCGCACCGTGGACATCCATCGCAAACCCGGCTACGACCCGGTTGAACTGTTTGTTGACCCGCAGTTGCGTTTCCCCAAGCTCCGCGTCGCGCGCCGGCTGGCTCAAAAACTGTTGGGCTTTCGTTACTACATGGACGTGATCGGCCTCGATGCCACGATCGTCCGCGGCAGCCACGGTCGTCTTCCCGATCCCGGGCGCGAAGCGACCGACGGCCCGGTGTTCATTTCGTCGTCGGACTCGATCGAACGCGACGACATTCCCATGACGGTGGTCAAAGGGGCGCTGCTCGAACTTCAGTTCGGCAAGTCGTAGGCCGCCGCCACTCAGACGCCCGCTGCTGTCATGACTTCTGCGAAGCAGGCTTCAAGATTCTCTTTTCCCAGCCGGTGACAAAAGTCGCCAAACGTTTCGCCGTTGCGGCGCGTCGCTTTGAAGTGGGCAAACAGCGGTGCGAGCAACGGCGTGATCTCGTCCTTCGGCACCATGTCCTTGAACAGGAACGCCAGCCGCGTCCCCTGCACGTTGCCGCCGAGGAACACCGAGTACTTCTCGCCAGCCGCCTTGCCGACGAGTCCGATGTCCGGCGTGTACGGCCGAGCGCATCCGTTCGGGCAACCCGTCATGTGGACGGAGATCAGTTCGCGCTGGAGGCCGAGCTTGGCGAGTTCTGCTTCCATCTGGTCGAGGATTCCCGGCAGAGCCCGTTCGGATTCGGTGACGGCGAGGCCGCAGGTCGGCCACGCGGGGCAAGCGATCGAATAGCGCCGCAGCAGAGTCAGTTCGTGTCCCTGTTTCATGCCATACTCGCGCAGCATCCGGCCGATCTCCACGCGCGCGTTGGCGGGGATGTCGCACAGGATCAACCCTTGCAGCGGAGTCAGCCGCACCGGGAGTTTGAATTTCTTCAGGATCGCCCGCAGACCCGACTTGATTCGCAAGTCCCCTTCATCTTTGATCCGACCGTTTTCGATGTTGATGCCGAGGAACCATTTGCCATCTCCCTGCTCGTGCCAGCCGACGTGATCGTCCGCACCGGTGACTTCGATCGGCCGCGGTTCGGCCAGCGCCCGGCCGTGGTAGTTCTCGACCTCCGCCTTGAATTTCGGCACGCCCCAATTCGCGATCACGTACTTCAGCCGAGACAACTTCCGGTCCGACCGGTTTCCGTTGTCTCGCTGCACCTTGACCACCGCCGTCGCCACGTCGAGCACTTGATCCGGGGTGACGAACGCCATCGGCTTGGCAAGCTGCGGAAAAGTCTTCTTAGCCGAAGGGGTCACCCCCATGCCGCCGCCAACCAGCACGTTGTACCCCGCGATCCGACCGTGCTCGACCGCCGCGAGGAATCCGAGGTCCTGCGTGTACACGTCCACACAGTTGTCTTCCGGCAAGGCGAAGGCGATCTTGAACTTCCGCGGCAGGTAATGCGTGCCGTAGATCGGTTCCTCGACCGGCGTGAACGGCGTGTTGTCGAGTTTCACCTCAGCCCCGGAATCGTCTCGCAGCCAGATTTCGTGGTACGCGGTCGTTCGCGGGCGGAACAGTTCCGCCGTGCGATACGCCAGCGTCTGCATTACTTCGCGCACCGGGTTGTTCTTGAGGGGAGCGGGGCAGCACATCACGTTTCGGTTCACGTCGCCGCAGGCCGCCAGCGTCGTGAGCTGAATGTCGCTGATCGCTCTTATCGTCTGCTTGAGGTCCGCTTTCAACACGCCATGCAACTGAAATCCCTGCCGCGTCGTGATGCGCAGCGTCCCGTTTCCGTATCCGTCGCAGAGGTCGAGTTCGGCGAGAACCTGATCCGCTGTCAACCGGCCCCCGGGGATACGGGTCCGCACCATGAACATGTACTGCTTCCCCTTCGGCGTCCCGTCGGGGTTTTTCTCGTGTCGCCGATCGCGATCGTCCTGCTGATACGTGCCATGATTCTTGATCAGAATCTCGCTCTCGTCCGTCAGCGGCGACGTTGGATCTCGGAATTCCTCGGCGAGCATGCCACGAAGCTGCCGGCTGGCTTCCTTGATGAATTCGACTTTGCTTGGTTTGGCTGCGGCCACTTCGTCCGACATCGCCCTGACTCCCATCGTGTTCAAATCAATCGTTGGGAGGGCGACGCTACCGCCGAGCCGACCGCTCGCAATTTGCGGTTCAGCGGGAGTCTCGCCCTCCCGATCTAATCCCGGCGCGAGTATAGTGGCCCCCTCCGATGTTGCAAATAGTTGTCCGTGCATGGAACGAGCCGTGTCGCACAGTCTGCCGGATCGCGTTGTGATGGGCGTCGCCACGGGATTCGGCATCGGCCGGCTGCCGAAAGCGCCGGGAACATTCGGCAGCTTGTGGGGCTTGGTTCTCGTTCGCGGACTGGACCACGTGCCGACTCCGTGGCGGTGGTTGATCGCGGCGGGAATCATCGCCGTCGGCGTGCCGATCTGCGGCCGAGCGGCCCGGCTGCTGAACTCGAAAGACCCCGGCAGCGTGGTGTTCGACGAAATCGCCGCGTTCCCGATTGTGTTTTGCGCGGTGACGTTGAATTGGACCACGGGCTTGCTAGGCTTCGTGCTGTTTCGACTGTTCGACATCATCAAACCGTCGCCGGTCTCGCGACTGGAGCGACTGCCCGGTGGCTGGGGTATCATGGCCGACGACCTCGCGGCCGGCGCGTACGCGGGTTGGTGCTTGTGGTGTTTGAACGCAGTACTGTTTTGATGCTCCCCGTCTCCGCGCCGGGGGAGAGGGAACAAGAGGAAGCACACATGCCCGCGAAGGTCATCGACGGCAAGGCGATCGCGGAGAAGCTGCGGCAGCAGATTGCGGCGGACGTCTCCGCGTTTTGCGAACGGACTGGTGTGGTGCCGCATCTGGCGGCGGTCCTCGTGGGCGACGATCCGGCTTCGGCGGTGTACGTGAAGAACAAGCGAGCGGCCTGCGAAAAGAACGGCTTTCGCAGCTCGCTCCAACGGCTGCCGGCTTCCGCATCGCAGGACGAACTGCTGGCACTCGTGAAGCAACTCAACGACGACGCGGCCGTCCACGGCATCCTCGTGCAACTCCCGTTGCCGAAACAAATCCAAGCCAGTGTGATCGTCGATGCCGTTCACCCGCGAAAGGATGTCGATTGTTTTCATCCCGAAAACGTCGGCTTGCTGTCGCAGGGACGACCGCGGTTTCTGCCGTGTACGCCGCACGGCGTGCAGCAACTCTTGATTGAATCGGGCGTGACGATCGCGGGGTCGCACGTGGTCGTGATCGGGCGGAGCGACATCGTCGGCAAGCCGCTGGCTTTGATGCTGGTGCAGAAGACCGTCGGAGCCGACGCGACCGTGACGATCTGTCACAGCCGTACTCGTAACCTTGCCGAGATCGCGCGCACGGCGGACATCCTTGTCGCGGCCATCGGCCAACCGGAATTCGTGACGCCGGAGATGGTCAAGCCGGGAGCTGTCGTGATCGACGTGGGAATCAACCGCGTGGACGGCAAGCTGGTCGGAGACGTCGCGTTCGCGAGCGTCTGCGAATTGGCTTCGGCCGTTACACCGGTCCCCGGCGGTGTTGGCCCAATGACCATCACGATGCTGCTGCGAAACACGCTCGCCGCAGCCAGCCTGGCCACCAGGTGAGCATTTCGGCCGCGATTGATTTTCAAGCCGCGAGGATCGGGAGTACCATCGGCGTCGGAAATCGCTACAATCCGGGTTCAAATCCAATGGTCGTCCGCCGGTCGCTCCGAACAGTCCGAGGCCATGAACGAATCCAACGAGACTTTTCAAATAGAGTGGCATGGCGACTGTGTGATAATCGTGCCAGCGCCCAACGTCGAGGAGATGCGCTGGGAGTTGGTCGAACAGGGAGCCGAGATTGTGATGGCTCCGCTGAAAAAAGTGCCCGTGCCGCTGGTCGTGTTTGACCTGAGCGAGGTGAGCTATTTCGGTTCGATCTTCCTGTCGCTTCTGCTGCGATGCCACAAATTCGTTCGGGCGCGTGGCGGCGAGCTGGTGCTGTGCGGAGCCAGCCGGATGGCTCGTGAGCTCCTCGGCGTCACCGCTCTCGACACGATCTGGGCAATTTACGACACTCGCGACGAAGCACTGGAAGCACTGGTCGCCTGACTGCTGAGGTTTTGTTCATGGATGACATTGTCCTTCCGTCCGCATCGGCCGATCCACCAGCCAAAGTCCCGACGACCGACCAGGAAATCCCGCCGGATCGGCTGACGCTCGTAAACGAGATCAAGGAGACGGCCGACAAGCTGGCTCGCGATCACGCGACGCGGGGCGACCTGAAGATTCTCAGTCGCACGCTCCGCGAACTGCGGTACGCTTTCAAAGTTTTCACACCGTACCGCCTGCACCGCAAGGTAACTGTGTTCGGTTCGGCGCGGACGCAGCCCGGAACCGTGATCTACGGTCACGCCGTCGAGTTTGGAGGAAAAATGGCGGAGGCAGGCTGGATGATCGTGACGGGGGCCGGTGGCGGAATCATGGAAGCGGGTCACGTGGGGGCGGGCAAGCAGCATTCGATGGGTGTCAACATCATGCTCCCATTCGAACAAGAGCCAAACTACGTGATCAATCGCGACGAGAAGCTGATTCACTTGAAATACTTCTTCACGCGGAAGCTGCTGTTTGTCAAAGAGGTCCATGCCATCGTACTGTTTCCCGGCGGGTTCGGGACGCAGGACGAAGGCTTTGAGACGCTCACGCTCGTGCAGACCGGCAAGCGCGATCCACTGCCGATCGTGTGCGTGGACGAACCGGGTGGCACGTACTGGTCTGCGTGGCGGCAATTGATCGTCGACCAGCTCTTGAACAAAGGCTTGATCTCTCCGCCAGACATGTCGCTGTTCAAGGTGACGACCAGCGTGGACGAGGCGGTCAGCGAGGTGCTGAGTTTCTACAGCGTCTACAACAGCCAGCGTTACGTGAAAAAAAAACTTGTGCTGCGGTTGCACACCGAGCCGACCGCCGCGTTGGTCGATCGGTTGAACATCGAGTTCCAGGACATCGTGGAGGCGGGGCGGATCGAGAAGTCCGCACCCTTGCCGCTCGAAGCGGACGAGCCGCATCTCGAACATTTGCCGCGCCTCGTGTTTCAGTTCAACCGCCGCGACTTCGGCCGGCTGCGGCAGATGATCGACGTGATCAACGTGGAACTGCGCGAAGCGGTGCAGCATCCGACGCTTCGTCCGTAACTCCCGACCCCGTCAACAACCCAAATCCCTCTCCCCACCGGGCAACCTTATGCATCAAGCGGCGAGAGGAGGAACTTGTTGGCGAAACAAAAGATAGATTCCGTTGAGAATGAGTTTCCCTTGAACGTACTGACGAACGCGATGGAGGCAACGGACGTGAGCGGGCA